>Ga0155558_126_pt1 | contig 72360 bp, 73 predicted proteins | sample RifCSPhighO2_12_FD_107215 | JGI IMG/M metagenome (GOLD analysis project Ga0155558, IMG submission 107215) | Gammaproteobacteria bacterium RIFCSPHIGHO2_12_FULL_35_23
AATAGTTTTTGGCAACTGAATGGTTGCGGAATTCAAGATCGGTAGCAAAGTATTGTTCAATCATTAGTTCATTGCCAGCTTCGAAAGCGGTTACAAAGGAATTAATTGCAAATTGTCTGGCTTCTTCATTAGTCATAATCATATCCTCTTAATTGTTGAAGAATCATTTTACTTTTAACAGTTCTTTTAATCCATGGGTTAAAAGTTCAAGCCTTTGAACCTATAGTTCATCTTTGCTTTATTCAACCTACTGCTATGTACCAAAAATTTCATTAGGAGTTGCATACCCTAACGTTTTTCTTGGCCTATTATTCAGCTTATCCATGATAATACCAAGATGATTATCAGTAACATTGCTAAAGTCGCTCTCTTGTTAATTAATCAGCCAGATTTTAGATTAATCTTTATAGTTAAAAATTGAACAAAAGTTGCACTTATTAGTTGAATTCAGGAGAATCTGATGTGAAGTGTATCATCAAAATATTCGGTCTTGATCTGTTAAGTGATGGTAACTCTTTTTCATTATTTATAATTTTTTAAGCATATCAGAAATCCAATCAGCAGTGATTTCGCGTACAAGAGGAAAGTTATCTATCGAACAGTGTTCAATCCCACCATCCTCTTGCCCTAATACAACTAATTTGCGATTTGGGCTATTTATGGCGGCATCATAGGTTAACTGGCCATGATTAATTGGAATCTGTCTATCAGCACCACCATGAATAATCAATAATGGACACTGAATATGTTCGGCTACACCTTTGAGAGTGGTTTTGGCTAGAAAGTCCATAATGCCTGCCATTGAATCACACCCAGTTACCCACATGACTTGGTCATCAGCATCTGGCACTGATTGTGCATAATCCTTTCCTTTTTCAGCGCGCATACGCATAACATCAAGTCCATCATAAAAAGCACCTGATACAGCACAAAAAGAAAGTCTTTTTTCGAAAGCAGCTGCACGTGGTGCATAATAACCACCAAGACTAGCAGCATGAATTCCAATTTTATTTCGATCTACATCCCTACGGGTTTCAAGATAATCAATACAAGCTGCGGCAGGTTTTTCTGAGGCAAGTTCTGCCGTGATTCCATGCAATCGTAAAGCCCCGCCACTACCAGGCTGATCGCAAAATAAACTTGAAAATCCACGTCGTGAGTTATCGAGCGCAAGTAGAAAATAATTAAATTCTTTTATCCAATCGAATCCGTTAAAGTTGATAATACAAGGAGCTACTTTATTTCCTTGTGCTTTCACAAACACCGCTGGCAAAAATGAGTTTCCATAAGGGATTTCAACAAATTCGGCAGAGTCGCTTCTGAGCTCAACACCTTTGCGAAACATGCTAATTCCTTTTTGATAACATTCTTTTTTTCTTGAATCTTTATGTGTAAGTGGTCGTTCAGCCATTAAATAATAAAGGCTGCCACGTAGATACTTCTCCCCTGCGCTTCGATAGTGGTGCCCTGCTTCATCAGATTGCGCTTGACGAAAAAGCCGCTCTCCTAAAGATGACCATGCATCTGCCCATGCAAGAATTGCTTTTATAACATCATCTTTGGGGATTGATCGTAATTTTCGACATGCAGTATCGATATCAGATGCGACCGCACCCATTTCGAGCGCAGTAACAATTGCGAGATTCCATGGATAGTTATCTTCAAAATATTCAAACATAAATAAACTCCTCAAATAATGAATTATAAATTCATTTTTAAATTAAAAATTAAGATGCGATCATTGCCAAACCACCAAGATGGTATTTTGAATAAATATCTATGGCAGTTCGGATGTCAGATTCATCAGAAAAACGTCGTAATATTGATCCTAAAGCTAGAAAGTAATTTCGGTATACATCTCTTAACAATGCAAAGATGATCGTAGAATTATTAGTTAATTTAGTAAGCCCTAATGTTTGAATGGCATTTTTCGACAATTCAGTTTGAAGTTTGGTTGAAAACCCTTCATGAACAGTTCCATCGGTACCTTCTAAAATAATTAATACACGTAATCGATTTGTAATTGTGAATTCAAGCAATTCTTCAGAGAACCTTAAATAAGGTGAATGTTTTGGAATTTTATCTGGTTGTGTACCCACTGGATAAGCAGCTATACGTTGTCTAAATCTTTTCAAAAAGGCTTGAACAAATGAGCGCGGTACTGCAGCATCAAATAATTTAGCCTTGCTCGCAAAATATCTATATACATTACCTGTAGAAATACCTGATCGCTCTGCAATTCCAGCTATACTTGCACCAGAGAATCCATGCTTTGCAAACTCATACAAAGCAGCATCAATAATAGCATCGCGAACATGGTCTTTAAGAAATTGGGCCATATTAAAAGTGAACATATCATTTATTTATGCGATGGTCAAGTTCTTTCTAGAGTGAATTTGTACTTCACGTGAGATTCTGCCATGCAGCTAGACATTTTAGTTAACTTATTGACCTAACTGTTTTAACAAAGTAAGTTCATCTGTTACACGCCAATGTTCAATAATTTTATTGTTAATAATGCGTTCAATTTGCATTTGGCTAACTGTAATTACTTTATTTGTCGGTGCTATACCAAAAAAATCACCTGTATGCGTCCCGTGCATAGTAGTATGTACTGCAACTTGAGTATCAGATACCACTATATTTTCTATAACATACTTTAGATCAGGAAAAGCTTTGCGAATCCCCACAACAATAGGTTTTAAACCTTCAGGACCAGGAACGGGATTTGCCACACCAGGATTATGATTAATATAGTCTGGAGAAATAATTTCATTGAGCACATCTAGCCTGCCATCATTCCAAACTTCTTCAAAATATCTTTTAATAAGCTGTTCGTTACTTGTTTGCAACATACATATAATCCTCATGAAAAATCCGAATAACCATTGGAAAAATCATATGAGCACAAAAACTTCCAGAATTAATAGTACAACCAGACTCTAAATAAATATGACAACTCAAAATATATTAATTTCCATTTAAAAGTAACCAACTGTATAGTTTTCATAATAGGATATACCATAAAAAAACGGTTCTTTAGTGTAAATATTTACTGTACTATCCCTTATTTTAAAGCACATAATTTTTGAAATTGTATAAGGTTATTTCGTGCGACCTCTAAAAAATAATCTATTTGCCATTTTTGGGTTTTTTGAGCTTGGTTATTTAAAGTTTTGTCCCAAGGTGGATAAACTCGTATAGCTCTTTTACCGCCCCTGCCCTTTGTGGAAAATATGTTTTGTTTAAGTAATACAGATTTTGGAAAAATAAATTGTCCAAAGTGATTATCCTTACGCACACATATGATAACAAGATCTATCTGATCAGAGCTATCAAAAGGCTGTATTGGAGTTTTACCTACTCGCTTCCATAACGCTACAAACTGGCCAGACTTTGTAGGTGTGATTTTAGCAACACGAAATTTTACTGTTAGTGCATTTAATTTAAAAGTACAAGCACCATACTCACTACTTTCTGTTTCAATTACTGGTTTAGTGCATTTAAAATTAGCTGGTTTAAAAATAAGATTTTTAATTGCTAGAAGATCAGATGGAATGAGACCAGAATCCCTAAATTCTTGACAAAAAAGCTTCTCTTTTTCTTTCATTTCAATCTCTAAATAAATTTATCTCGATAATCTATAATAAACTGTTTTAAAGTTATGGGTTTTCTACCTAATATTTTTTCTACTATAGGTGAGATATGAGCATATTCATCACTTTCTACCATTTTATAAAACTTCATAAACTTTTTTGAATACTCAGCAGGAATCCCCTCTGCTTCTTTGGCTTTAATATACTCTTGTTCTGATAGCGGTTTATAATTAATTGTTCGCCCTAGAACATCAGAAAATAATTTTGCTGCCTGATAATAATCTAAAGATTCACCACCAGTTAATTCATAAATTTTATTTTCGTGGCCTGTTTCTGTTAAAATGGTAGCTGCTACTTCAGCAATATCTCTAGCATCAATAAAGCTAGTTTTTCCTTTGCCTGCTGGTTCTATAATTTTATCCTGTTCTTTAATAGCAGTTTGATAGTTATAAAAATTTTGCATAAAAGTATTTGGCTGTAATGAGGTATAATCAATTTTTGAGGAAAGTAATAAATTATCAGCAGCTTGATGGTTAGCAAATAAGTTATGTTTATCTGCCCCCATTCCAGATAAACGAACAATATACTTTAATCCCTGTTTTCTACTTTGCTCTAGTACACTTTCAGCAATTTCTTTTTCTGTATAAGACCCAGGTGGTGAAACAAAAAATAATTTAGTTATATTTTTTAATGCATTTTTCAAAACTTCAGGCTGCTCATAATCAAAAACTACTACTTCTACTTGGTTTTTCCATGGGGTATTTTCAATTTTAGCTAAACTTCTTACCCCTGCTCTAACTTTAATGCCTTTTTTTAATAATGCTTTTATAACCTCTGATCCAACGGTGCCTGTAACACCTGTTACTAAAATTTTTTGCTCCATTTATATACTCCTACTGATAAGCACATAATATTATTTTAATTAATTCAATAACTTATTTTTTATTTCATCAATAACTTTACTTAAAAATTCCTCTAGTGGTAACTGTTTTGAAACATTAGTCCCTCTTTGCCTGTAAGAAACATTATTATTAGCAATCTCTTTGTCACCAAAGACTAAAATATACGGTATTTTTGATATTTCAGCATCGCGAATTTTTAAATTCATTCTTTCGTTTCGTTCATCTACGTAACAACGTATGCCAAGTTCTTCAAACTGCGCTACTTTTTCTTTACAGAAAGGAATATGTTTGTCAGCAATAGGAACAAATACAACTTGGCAAGGTGCCAACCAAACTGGCAAATTACCACTTAAATGCTCAATCAAAACACCAATAAATCTTTCTAAAGAACCATAAATAGCTCTGTGTATTACAACTGGTGTTACAAAGTTACCACTTTCATCAACGTACTTGCAGTTAAATCTTTCTGGAAGCTGAAAATCAAGCTGAATAGTTCCCATTTGCCATGTTCTTTTTAGGCTATCATGCATTAAAATATCAATTTTAGGGCCATAAAAAGCTCCCTCACCCTCAGCAATAATATAATTTTCTCTACCCACTTGTTTATCTAATATATTAATAAGGGTTTGCTGAGCTTTTCCCCATACTTTAGTGTCTCCAATAAAACCCTCAGGACGTGTGCCTAGTCTAAAAGTATATGTCATGTTAAAGGTAGCGTAGAATATTTGACACATTTTTAAAAGACTGGTGCATTCACTTTCAATTTGATCCTCTCTAAGAAAAATGTGAGCATCATCTTGATGAAATTGCCTAACACGTAATAATCCATGCAATGCACCTGAAGCTTCATTCCTATGTAAAGTATCGCAATCAGCAAGGCGTAAAGGTAAATCTCGGTACGAATGCCGTTTAAGATTAAATACAACCATTGCGTTAGGACAATTCATAGGTTTTAAAGCAAAATCTATTTCTTTATGTTCTTGATGATCCTCATGCGTTGTAATGAGATACATATCATCACGATAAAATTCCCAATGACCAGAGGTTTCCCACAAAGTTTTTCTATTAATAAGTGGTGTAGAAACTTCTGCATAAGAATTTTTCTTATTCACACTTCGACAATAATTCACCAGCTCATGATAGATAGTTAAACCATCAGGTAACCAATATGGCATCCCAGGGGCTGTTTCATCAAAATGAAACAAGCCTAACTGCTTACCAATTTTACGATGATCCCTCTTTTCTGCTTCGGCACGCAAAGTAATATATTCTTCTAGTTCTTCCTTGCTTCTCCAAGCAGTACCATAAATACGAGTAAGACTTTGTTTTGTATTATCACCTTTCCAATAAGCGCCTGAAAAGCTTAATAGCTTAACTGCTTCCGAATGAATCTCTTTAGTGGATTTTACATGAGGTCCTCGACATAAATCAGTAAACTCCCCTACGGTATAAGTACTAATTTTTGCAGCTCCTGTTCTAGCAACGATGTCTTGAATAGTTTCACATTTAAAAGGTTGTTTATTGAAATGGTTTAAAGCTTGATCAATTTCTAGTTGAGAAGAAACAAAAAGATGATCATGCTTTAATAGCTTTTTCATAACTGCTTCTATTTCAATTAAATCATCTTCTTTAATGGGGCGTGGTAAAAGAAAATCATAATAAAAGCCATCTTGAATTGCTGGTCCTATGCCAAATTGTACCTCACCCTCTTTAGCAAAATAGTTTTTTACAGCCCAAGCTAATAAATGACTTGAACTATGCCTGATACAAAAAAGATCAGCGGGATAATCAGACGGAATCACCTCTGAATCGATGTCTTGCGTATTCATCATAATATTCCATTTGGATAATTATTAGACAGAAAATTTTTTTTATAAACAACCATTTATAATAGTAATATAATGCCATATTACTCCATTATTAGCAATAATTGCCTATAATCTAGGGTAATTTTAAGGTCTAACAATACTGTATAAAACATTTATAATAGCGATTTGGCCCAAGGTAAGCATCCGCAATGCAAAATTTAGTCAATGAAACAAAAGTACTACTAAACTTATCCCTCCCTCTTATAGCTCTATTGTTAGCACAAAAATTTTTACAAATTATAAGCACTTACATGATGGGACATATAGGAGCCCAAGCTCTTGCTGCAGGCGCTCTTGTTAGTTCAATTTATTTAATTTTTATTATTATAGGCATTGGCACTTTAAATGCCGTAGGAATTTTAATTGCACAAGCTTATGGAGAAAATAATAAAGAAATTGTTAATTTATATTTATATCACGGCCTTTATGCAAGTTTATTATTATCATTGCCTTTTTTAATTATAATTTATTTTGCACCAGCCCTATATTCCTTATTTTATCAAAACAGCGTGCTTATAAAGTTATCTGCCCAACTTTTACATGCTTTAATGTGGGGATTTCCAGCACTATTAGGATTTGCCGCTTTACGAGAATTTGTGTCTGCTTTGAACTATCAGTGGACTATTATGGTAATTTCTTTTTTTGCAATCCCTTTTAATCTAGTTTTATTTTATATTGTTTATCACACTTCTTTATTTTCAATCGCCTGGATTGGTTATATTAATGCAATAACTGAATGGGGTATGTTTATTATTCTGTTAATTTATATCAATAAAAATAAGATGCTAAAAAATTATACTCACTTACCTTCTGTTACCAAACTTCAAAAAAGTATATTTAAAATAATTTTTAGAATAGGGATACCTAGTGGTCTTACTTCCTCATTAGAAGTTATTATGTCTACTACTATAGTAATAATGATGGGTTATTTTGGTATAATAAGTTTAGCAGCTCATCAGATTGCGTTTCAATGTGTAACATTTGCTTACATGGTTCCATTAGGAATAGGTCTTGCAATAGGGTTAAGAGTTAGTAAAAAAGGAGGATTGCATCAGCACTCCCAAGCTCTTGCACTTTCAGTGTATTCAGCACTTGGAATAGAAGCTATTTTCTCATTTTTAGTTATTGTTATTTTCATTTTATTTCCTATAACTTTAACCAATCTATTCATTCATCCCTATCAATCCGGTTATTTATTAGTAGTTCAAACCACTAAAAAATTTCTTTTAATTGCAGCATTTTTTCACTGCTTCGATGCATTACAAGGAATTATAATGGGTATTTTACGAGGACTCAGAGATACGTTTATTCCGATGTTTATAGCTTTATTTTCATTCCTGGTTGTTGCTTTAGGAGGAGGTTATTTTTTAGCATTTATTTTAAAATTACAAGGCGTTGGATTATGGCTTGGTTTAGCCGCAGGACTCGCCATCTCTAGTTTATTTCTATCTTTACGCCTATATAAACATTACGTAAAAATTAAAAGAATACCTAATAATACCATGGTAGAAGTAATTCCAAACTAATAATAAAATTGTATGAAAAACAAGCTTTCTTCAAATTCTGCTTACCTTAATATTTTAACAACCTTGTTACTTTGGTCTTCGGGTTTTGTAGCAATTAAAATTGGTTTACAAGGTTATGATCCAGGTAGTTTAGCCTTTTTTCATTATTTCTTATCAACTCTTATTATGGCCATACCTTATTATTTTTTAAAATCTAAAAGAAAACCTTCTCTTCAACATATTGTAAGCTTCTTTCTTTTAGGGTTAATAGGCATTGGTTTTTATAATATCGCTTTAAATTATGGCGAAAAAATAGTGGATCCAGGCATTACAAGCTTTATTAACAGTCAGATACCGATGACTGCTATCTTATTAGCAGTTATATTTTTTAAAGAAAAAATAATTATTTTCGGCTGGATAGGAATGATTATTAGTAGTATAGGAATATTTTGTATTGCGTATGGATTACACCAACATCTTTACTGGGATATAGGTATTATCTATCTTTTAGCAGCTAATTTATGTGCTGCAACTTATACTCTGTTTAGCAAAGTATTATTACGTTATTATACCTCAATTGAATTAGTTTTTTATACTATATGTTGTGGAACACTATTTTTATTGCCTTGTGCCTTTCATCTTTATAAAGAAATTCAAACGGCTCCTTTTACTTCAACATATTTTGTGATTTATTTAGGTATTTTTCCTGGAGCGATAGGCTATTTAACATGGAATAATGCTCTAAAATCTTTAAAAATATCGCAAGCAAGTGCTTGCTTATATGCTATGCCATTACTTGCAACAGCCATGAGTTGGTATCTGTTACATCAAATACCTACATTAATAACTTTTACTGGAGGGCTAATTGCTTTATTAGGTTCTATTATGACAACCTGGTTTGTAATGAAAAAATAGCTTATACACCAGTTTTTTTAAACTCGTAAAAAACATAAGGTGGAAATTTTTTTTCATCTTTCCAAGCAATACCGTCCTCATCTTTTCCTAAAGGATAAGTTTTGTTAGCAATTACAAAATTAGACTGCTTAGCAACCTGTTCGTAATCTTCGTCTGTCCAAAAATAATCTTCTAGAACTAAATCCACCTCAGTAAGCTTTATTTTACAAGCATCGCCACTTTTTGGATTATTATTTTGAGGAAATTGCTTTACTTCTAAAGAGAGCCAATCTCTTTTATACATTTCAGTAGAGCCTGTTACAGCAATAAAAACTCCATCTTTGTCTAGCACTCTATTAATTCTTTTAAATACTGCTATTATTTCATTTAAAGTTGGAATAGCAAATAAAACAAAAGTAGAAACTACTATTTTAAACTCTGATTTATTAAAAGGTAAGTCATTCTGTTCGTTAATTTGCAGATAATGACCATTCAGATCGTTCTTTCTTGCTAAATCTAGCACAGCCTTTGAAATATCAACACCAACTACGTTTAATCCTAAACTTTTAAGAAACCTGGTTGATAATCCTGCACCACATCCATAATCTAAAATTCGTTTACTTCTATCGTGTTTTTCCAATATTACAGGCAATTCCCTGGTTAATAAATAGTCTGTTCTTCCTTGACGATATAGAGAAAAATCTTTATTTAATTCAGAGGTATCTAATAAATTATACTTAGTTGCCATAGTAATATTTTTCATATACTTCTCTTAGTTTATTATATTATCTCAAGCAAGGACGACTAATAACTGACTGTAAATCAGGAAGCAAATAATCATTTACTCTACTATTTTCTACTTTCTCAAAAATAGATAATAAAGATCGTTCTTCTTGTTGATTGTTTAAATAAATTACTGTTACATTACTTTCAAGATCATAAAAATTCTCTGATAAAATAACTATAAATGGAACCCATTCTGCTTGAGCGGCATTGATCTTATCGCGAAGAGACTTATCTCTATTATCAATTTCTAAACGAATACCATTTTTAAATGCATGGGTGATTATTTTTTCTAAATAAGAAGTTTGAATTGGTTTAGCACATAATAATCTGATCTGTACTGGACTTAACCAAATTGGGAAAGTATAACCATTTGAGCTAATAGAAGTATTAACTAACTTAAATATCCAGCGCTCAATAGAGCCAAATGAAGCATGACAAATAATAGGGTATAGTGTTGTTTTGCCATCTAAACTAGTAAAGCTTATATTATAATTTTTTGCATTAAATAAATCATATTGACCGTCACAAAATCCAATATTATCTCTTTTGTCAATTAAGTAATGCTGAGCAATCCAATAATTACTTATTTCTTTAATCTCATTAATTACAACTTCTTTATTAATTAATTGCTCTAATTTTTTTATAGAGCTTTTATTTTGCTGATAGAAAGTTGACTCTATATCAAAACTGACTTCTATATCAAAATTAAATAATTCTCCTAGCTTAACTTGGGAAGCTAATGCACTAGCATACACTTCCCAAGCTTGCTCAATATTAGCTGCAAAAGTGTGTTGATCAAGCAGTGTAAACACATTAGCTCTTAAAATTCCTGCTAATTCTCGTGATTGATTTTTTCTAAAACTTAATGCGAGTTCAAATAAGCTAATTGGCAAATGACTTTCATGAATTATTTTACTTGATAATAATGACATAACACCATAATCACCACCTGGCCGTAATACAGCTGTTTTCTCATAAACTTCTGTTTGAAAGGATCTATCTTTAAACTGTGATGATTCTGAATAGATGCTTGGATTTAAAAAATCATACAAAATTGGTGTTCGAATTTCAAGAGAGGATAGTTTTGTTTTTACCCAAGATTTTAAAAAATCAGACATAAGATTAAAAACAACGGTGCCTCTTGGTAAAAATGAAACCTGCCCTTTTATTGCTGGATTAAAAAATTTTACCCACCCCAACTTTTCTAATGTTTGCATCACCACAGAGGGCTTATTCTCATAAAGAGTAGTTATTTCATTCATATATACTTAAAGTTTAATGAGTTAAGATTTTAACAATCGCTTTATTGTTCACAGCCTCTATACTCGCCAGACCACCAATTGGAAAAGTAATCATAGGTAATGTATGGCCAAAATCAACGCCACAAATAACCGGTATATTATTTAACTCAGATTTTGAACGTATAATTTTTTGTAATTTCATAAAATCAATAGCAGATTTTTTTTGAAAACGTCCAATAATTATAGCTTTGACCTGTTTAAACTGAGGTAAATGAAGTAATGCTTGTAAATTACGATCAAATTCATGTGCAGAGAGTTGTAAAGGCCAATCATCATCCTCTAAAAACAATAACGTATTTTGAAAGTTGGGGAGATAAGTAGTTCCTGTTAATAAACTAAATGTACACAGATTACCTCCTATAATAGTACCCATTGCCGTACCTTCATTGATGACTTTAAAGCCATCATTTTTAATAAAATGACGATTATTTTGATCTAAATACCATTGGTCATCACTCCATATATCACTAGCTGAAATTTCAAATTTATCATTATTAAACAAACACTTAAAGAAGTACTCTAAGGTATAGTAATTCTTTTCTTTTACACCAAAAGTCGAATAATGTGGGCCATAATAAGTTATTAATCCTGTTTTAGTATAAATTGCATTTAACAGAGCGGTGATATCCGAATATCCACAGAAAATTTTTGGATTTTTTCGAATTAAATCATAATCCAAGTAATCTAATAACTGATTTGAATTATACCCTCCAAGGACCGTAAAAATTGCTTTAACTTTTTTATCAGCGAAGGCCTCATGTAAGTCATCAAGACGGTGCTTGACTGAACTTGATCCAAACTCATCTACTTCATTTACATAATGTGAAAAACTTAACTTTAAATTAAACTTTTCAAACACTGAATTTGCATAATCTCTATTTTCTGATGCAATAATTGCAAGACTTTGAGCTGGTGCAACTACTCTTATTTCATCGTTTGCTTTTAATTTTTCTGCGATAATCAAATTTCTCTCCTTCTTTAACTGGAGGCAAGTGTAGGATTTTAACCTACATCTCCTAGATACAACCTAGGTGCTTTAATTTAAGCGAACCTGCCCTATTTTAACTTTTAATTTCCCGTATTGAACCTTCTATGCTAGTTTTTAAAAATTTAATTTCATTACCAATACCAATCATTTTGAATCCCATTTTAATATATTCCTTAGCTAGCTGGTTACTATATGCAAAAATACCAGGAATTAAATGATTTTTTTTACAGACGTTTAATACTTTTTTAATGGCTTCTTGAAATTTAGGGTGTTCAAACTCACCAGGTATTTCATAACAAGCTGCCAAATCTCCACAACCAATGAACAAACCAGAAATGCCTTTAACAGTAGCTATTTCGTCAAGATTTTCAACTGCTTCAACTGTTTCAATTTGAACCATACAGGTTATATTTTTTGCATTTTTAAGATAGTTGTTTATATCATAAAAATAGCCAGAACATCTAATTGGATTTAATCCCCTGGTACCAAGAGGTGGGTAATAACAAGCACTTGTAACTTGTAATGCCTCTTCTTTAGTAGATACTTTAGGAACTACTATACCTTGAGCGCCAATATCTAAAGCAGATTCAATAAGCTGTTGGTTATTTTCTGCTACTCGTACTAAAAAACTTACAGATGATCCGTTAAATGATTGAGCTATATGAATAAGATCTTGTTTTGTTGCAGGAGAAGCTTCCATATCAGCTGCAACCCAATGTAAATCAGTGGTAGCACTACATTCAGAAATAATAGATGACCCAGAAACAATAAACATACCTAGCAAAGGCATATCTTGTTGAGAAAGTTCTTTAAAAGTGTTTTGCCAATTTCTTAAAGGATGACTCATAGATTAAACCCTTAGTTTAAAGTTGTCATAGCAAGCTTTTTAACCTGCTGATATAAGTTTTTAGAAATATATAATGATTGGTTCTTTATTTTACTTGTATTAATTTTACTTTTTGAACCTGGATATCGATACTCATCATTGCTCTCATAGGGTTCATAAGCAAGTTTAATAATATTTTTTGCTGTGGATGTAATGTTCTTGTTACTAAAAAACGTAGGGTTAATAGCTAATATAAACAACCCATTACCACTCATGTCACTTGGCAAAGATATATTACCAGCATTAGCTAACGTACCCACAATAGCTTCAACAAAGACAGCTAATCCATAACCTTTATGAGCAGCATAAGGATAACCTAATGGTGTAATAGTCGCTTTAGGAGGTGTTGTATATAAAGCATTGGGATCTAAAATATCTTCATTATTGTGATCAACTAGAATGCCTTTTGATAATTTTCTTTTATTTAGTTTTGCATAAGCAATGCTACCCTCAGCTATAGTTGAAGTACTAATGTCTAATACAAAGGGAGTGTTATTATTCGTAGGCACTGCAAATAACATAGGATTAGTACATAATCTGGCCGTAGATTTAACCCCAGGAGGGGCAACTCTCCTTCCGTTACCTAGATAATTACAAAAACCAATGATAAACAAGTTATTTGGTTTTTTTGCTAGATGGAAACCAATTTTATACAGTCTTCCAACATGATGAGAATTAGTAACGTGAATCGCGCATAGTGCATTTTTTTTCGAGAGCATTTTTATTTGGGTAATTATTTCATTAACAACTAGGTTACCAAATGCCTTATTTCCATCAATGTGGCCTACTTGCTTGGAATTAATATCTATAATAGGCTTTGCTTCTATATCTAATAGACCCTTTTTAATGTCATCAATATATTGCATTATTCGTATAATTCCATGAGATCTGTATCCCATAACTTCATTTTCTAATAATGACTTTGCAACTTTATTTGCAATAGATAATAAAACCCCATGGTTACGTAATATTTTAACCAATAGATTATTTATTTCTTTATAATCATACTGTAACATGAACATCCTCAACTATTGCTTGAGCAACATTTCTTGATTCCTTTACTTTTGAAACACATAATCGAAACTTTCCAGTTGATGATTCTGGCATTTCAGAAAGTATTTCAAAATCAACTTTAAACTTATAACCAGTATGTGCAGTAATTCTATCTACAATTTCATTCTTGGTTTCAAGATTAATACCATTTGGAGCTAAAATTACTATACGCAAATGATCATATTGTTCTTGAGTAACCTGAAACCAATGTATAGATTCAAATCGCATAAATAAGTAAGAGAAAAAATAACTATCAATATAATCATTATTTGGTGTATAGATTAAATCTTGCTCACGTCCTGATACTTCCGTCATACGTGAAAACTGAAAGCTTTCTTTACTATAGCCAGAAATTGGTGCAGCAATATCGCTAGTCTCATAACGAACTAATGGCATTGAGAAATTATTTAATGTTGTAAGAACAATCTTGCCTTTTTCATGCGGTAAGCAAGCTGTTAGGTTTTGATTTAAAAATTCAGCTACGACATTTTCACTTTGGATTAATAATCCGTCGTGAGCTGGACTTTCATGTGAGACAATATTGGTTTCACGGCTTCCATACTTATCAAAAACTTCACAATTAAATACTTCTTGAACACGATTACGAATTGCAGGAGGCATCGGCTCGGATGTAGTTTGGATAGCTCTTAGAGCTGGGATACGCAACCCCCGCCGTTTAACTTCTAAGGAAATAAGATGTAAAGCATTGGCATAAGAACTAATTAAGATAGGATTAAAATTTAATAATGAGTTAGTAAAATTTTTAATTAGTCTAGATGAAAGCTTAAAGGTATTAAATTCTCTTCTATTACTTAAAAAATTAATCAACTTATCTTTAATACTTTGTAAATTCCAATATATTTCTGACCCCCATAGTAATACAAATCGTTCGCCTAACTCCCATTGACTACACCACTGATAAGTTCTAATTTGATGCGCTCTCATCCAGAGACGAAAGTTTTCGTCCTGCTTAAACAATGCTCGTCTACCTGTTGAACCACTACTATAATTATTTTTTATAGTAGAAAAATCTGCCTTAGATGAAACAAGTTCATCTTGATGTTTAAGTAATATTTCTCTGGTTAACAAAGGTAGTTTTTGTAAATCTGCTTGATTATTGATGTCATCAGGGCATAAATTTCGTTCTTTAAAAACTCTTTGATAATAAGGAACTGTTAAATAAGCATGATGTAACAAATGATTTAATTTAGTTAATTGTATTTTTTTAATTTCCTCAGCGCTCATCTCTTGAGTCTTCATTAACCATTCAAGTCTTTCCTTAATTCCTATTCGACCACGAAATTTTTCAGCCTGCCAATATAAAGTATTGGCTAAATTTTTAGAAATCATAATGTCCACCTGCGTATTTTTTATACCTTGTTGTTAAATTGATAAACTTTCTTGCAAATAAATTATAAAATTCTTTATTTAAAAAATTTTTTGCATTATCAACAAACTTATCTAAGGACTTATTAAACCAAGCAGCAAGAATGGCTGAATGACTAAATGAACTAGAGCTATCATTAATATCAAAATTACTATCCCAATCAAAAAACAATACATGTTTACCATGATTGATTACACTAGCAATATTATAAAGGAGCTCTTCTGAAATAAGTTCGTTTAATAAGTACAAATACGATATTAAATAAATTAAATATCTAGCTTCAATAAGATTAATGATTTCCTCTTCATAACTAAATATTGAGTCTTTATATGAATAAGATATATCTAAATCTCTATCCTTTTCCGAAGGTCTTTTAAAAGGTAAGCTATTAAATTGATCATAATCAAATTTATTATGTACTAATTTACATCCCTGCCATATTCCTTCAATAGATTTTGAATGTTTGTTAGTTCCGGGCACAGGAATAACAGGTTTTTCCCAAGTATAAAATGGGTTAAATGTGCGAAATTTTTCCATATTAAAAGAAGCTCCATTATATGTATCAATCAATAAAGTATTTTGAAGATCTTCTTTAAACATTGCTTTTAATACTTCTTCTCTTCTAATTGCTTTAATAATTTGCACAAATTATCCTTATTACACGTTAATTGTCAGAGAGGTATCACCACGTTCATAAATATGTGATTGATTAGCCATCTTAATTAAACTCCACTGATTTCTTTGCTCTTTATATTTGTTTTCACGAGCCCAATCCTGTAGCTTAATTCCATATTTTTTTGCTTCCTGTACAAGATACTCAGGAAAGCATGAAAATGGAGCTACTATTAAAGAAATATGATGAGCAGCATAGATTTTCAACTCATCTAGTCGCGGATAATCTGTTAAATATACAACATAAGAATTTTCTTTTAATTCATCTTTAAGTTGAGGGCATAAATTATTTGCTACACTCCACTCATCACCTATCCATTCAGCAATAATTTTTTTATTACTTTCTACAATTCTTCCTGCATATTTATTTATATTTTTCTGTACTGACTCTTGAATAGGAGCTAGCCAATAGGCATGTGTTAAAAAAGACCATTGATAAGCTAAGTCTTCTTTTTCAAGCATCATTGTTGCCATATTGAATTTGTCTAGAGGGGCTTCTATCTCTTCTCTTACAACTTCAAAACCATTGCTTTTTAAGAAACTAATTCGGCTAGGATTATTAGACAATAGTTTAATTTTATTAATATTTATAAATTTTAAAATAGCAGCTACAGCATTATAATTTCTATTATCAAGCTTTGCATGTAATTTCTCAAAAACTTCTTCAGTATCTAGATTTAAATTTTGTCTATAATCATATATTTTATAGTGAGCTTCTATTCCTAAACCTCTTGCATCTTGATCAATTCCATAAATTACTAATCCAAACTTTTCTTTTCTGATACGAGAAAATGCTTCCATAAGCTGGTAACCACAATCACACTGTCTTGAATGAAAGACATGGCCAAAAAAGCACGCGGACTCTATTCTTAAAGGAATTGGCTTATTTATACTAAGATCACCATAACACACACAGGCCCATCTTTCATTATTATATTCAAAATAATAGAGAGAATGATAGTCAACATGGTTATCAATTTCTAAAGGTAGTTTAATAGGCCCAATAATTTTATTTAATTTATTTTCAGTATTTTTCATATTACTCTACTCCTAATATATAATAGTTATTAAATTCTTCTAGATACAAAAGCTCTGGTAAAAACCTTTTCCCCTGAAATTAAACATGACATCATTTCATCTGCTGCAATAAAACCCAATACCTCTCCTTTGTATAATTTTTCTACTTCGTAAACATTTTGAGATTGCATGGATAAAGGGAAAAAAGCCACAAGCTTAGCTTCTAAAACATTTTCTAATTCACTTATATTTTTACAAAAAACAATATTATTTTGGTAATGATTTATTGATCTGGAAGCTATAATATCTTTTATTGCAAGCTTGATTAACATCTCATATTGTTCATAATTAAACTGTAATTCTTCTCCAGTATCATTTCTAATCATAGTCGCTTTTATTTTTTCATGATTCTTTCTACCAAAAATTAAAACCCTTAATGGAACTCCTCGTTGATACCATTTCTTTTCTTCTTGATGAAATTGAGATTTGCTATTTATCCTAATTAACTCTGATTGAATACCATGAAGCACTAAGTCATCTTTAATTTTTTCAAAAATTAATTCATCGTCTGAATTATAGACTGTTAGTAAAAAAACTACTTGAATTGGTGAAATATCTGGATGTAAGCACAATGATCTATCAGACCTAATAGATTGAAATAAGTTTGCAAAAACCAATCTTTTAGTTATTGCTCCTGTTGCCTGATGAGTGAACAGTTTAATGCTATTGTCAGAGTAAGCAATGTTAAAACGTCTTGAAAAAATATCATCTTGAAAATAAGAACAACTTACTTGGACAGTATTTTTTGAAGGTAAAATGGCATCACCTCCATAGCTCCATCGATATAAATATCCATTGTTTGTCCAAGTGGGGCGTAAAGACCATAAAACAAAAGTACCTAGATCGTTTGCAATTTTCTTAAACATTGCTAAAAGTTTTAGTGCCTCAGTCGTTGCACTATTAACTTCAGAAAAACAAGAGTGAAACTCAAAAACATCACCTGCTTCCATAGAAAGAAAAACCGACCCACCGCTACGTTTTGCAGAAGAAATAGGTCTAAAATACTTTGTTCGTTGGAAAATTTTTTTAGGAAGATCATTTTTTGTTTTAATTATAGTTCGCCAATGATCATAAATTGGATATTCTCCTGTAGGTGTTAACGCTAAATCATGAGACTCTTTTTTTTGTTGAGAACTAACATTTAATACTGAATTCTTAACATCCATCAAATCGCTCATGGCATCAAAATAACTAGAGGGTATTAATGAGGGGTAAGAATATTCATTATAACCATTCTCTACAGCTTCTTTACGAACTTTAGCGGCAAATTTTTCAATGATTTTTACACCCCACGGTAAAATAACCATAGCTCCAGGAACTTTTATTTGCTCAAGATCACATATTTCATTTAATCTTAATGTTGTATTAAACCATTTATGTGGACTTGCTAAAAACTCCTTACTATTGATTACACTAGCATCACCAGCAATGGATTTAATTTGCCAGGGTAACTTACTAAGTTTTTTTTCAGACTTTGTAAATAATATTTCTGATTTAGGTAAAAACTCACTATAATTCATGAAGGTACTCTAATTAATTTTAGTAGTTCTGTATTGGTTATCACCTTTTACTGAAACACCTTCTACATAAGTTTTATTTACCATGGGATGGATTGCATGAGTTGGACCAAAATCAGAATCTGGATGATAAACAGCAATTCTTAAAAAATTCTCTTTGGTATGAAAACTATGGATTTCTTCTGGCTCTAAAATGAAAATATTACCGGGTAATAGGTTTATTATTCCTTTTTGAGTCCAACAATACCCAGCTCCTTCTAAAACACACCCTACTCTAACTGATGGATGAGTATGAGCTGTTTGGTCAATGTGAGAAGGCACATAAAGATAATTTAAACAGGGCTCTCCACATTCAAGGGGCGAAAGTAATAAGGTATCTGAACAACCATCAATATATTTTAAACGTCCTAACCTCTCAACAGGCCCACCTAATGAAAATAAACCGTTATTTTTTTCTCTTAAGCATAGAAATCCTTGCATATCTTTAATTACACTTCCAGCAGGTGCTGAGATAAACATATGGCGATATAAATTAAATGATCTATTTGCTACTAATGCTGTACCTGAATCAGCGGTTACAAAACCATATGCTGTTGCATTCTCAGGTACTACAATAGTTTCTTTATTAGGAATAATTAGTGTAGACGGGTAATTTTTATCAAGCTCATTTTTGCACAAAAAATAATCTATATTATGAATATGCATACACTTTCCTTATTTTTTATTAATTTACTATTAAAAATTCAAATTTTTGCTTTTTTTTGAATTTTACGGAATTTTTATTCAAAATCAACAAAAATATTCTTTTATTAATGAAAAAAAAGTATATTTATTCGAAATATAAGTTTAAATTAAGTTAAAAAAATAAAAAATATTTATTTATCAATAGCTTATTGTTAAATAACAATTTAGTATAAATATTAGAAAATAAAATTAGCTAATAATAAAGGGGTTATCGTTAATTTCCTGATTTGCAGATTTAGAAATTGGCAGAAGTCATATATGGCAATGGCGACATTTTCAATAGTAACCAATTCAGGCTTACTAGTAGTAACACTGACAAAATAATACAACTCTAAAGAAATCGTCCAATATCTCTAACAAGATGCTGATTCTATACTCAGCAGGAGCTTCTATTGATTAATTTAGAATTAATATTGCTATGAGTGGATAATATTTGTCCTGACTGATATTATGCCATGATAAGTAAATAATAATGAGGTATAACCGTGAAAAAATCTAAATTATTAATGGTTTTAACTGTTGCAGGACTATGTTTCTGTTCAGCAGCTTATGCTGACATAGCAAAATGCCAAGCTTTTATGAATAATTACGCGATGCAAGCATTACAAAAGGGCTCATTTTATATGACTTTTTTTAATAATGCGGCACAAATTCCAGAACCTAATCCAGGCTCCAATTGTGTTAACAATAGTTGCTCTTATTTTGTTGATAGTGATGGAATATGTCTTTTAGCTGATACATCGCTTTGGAATAAACCCATTGGTAATACCGGAGAAACTGTAGGCGAAATAGCTACTAAAGAAGTAAATAATTTTAATAATGGAATACCTTATGATGGACATTCTGCAACAATTGCTGAAACTTGTCCGGCAGGAGCAGGTTTTAACAATGATTCTTGTACATTAACTTGGGTTCAAGATCATTAATATTCACTAACCACCAGCTGTATCAGTTGGTGGTAGTTTGATAAGCTGTTTAAAATTTCCGTAGCTTTCTTATTTAACACTTGCAAGTCATGATTTATTATCGTGATATGGATTAATTTTCCTGATTAGACATAAATTGAAATATAACGAAATATCGTCCTAAAGAGCATAGTAATAACGACGCTTAATTGGCTTAAATACTTAATCGGCTATAGTTTCAAATTCACTGCTAAAAGCCAAATACCTTGTTTTAAGGAGTGATCCAGATAAAACCGTCTTCGTGCAGCAAATAATATTTTTTTAGTTTTTGTGTAAAATACTCGGGTATTTCTTTTTTTACATCAGCAGACAAATCATCATAAGGAACGCGAAAAAAAACTCAACAAGTTCTTTACCTTGCTCATTCAACAATACACAATCATTAATATTTAAGCGCGACTGTACTAAATCACTTTTATACTTAATTTGTAAATGATCAAGTAAATCACATAGCTCAATAAAATTGAGTTCGGGTTTATTGTTACCATGTATCTTTTGAAAAAAATAATCTTTGAATTGACATACTTCATCATTTGAACGAATAACAATACAAATTAAACCTTTATCTTTAATATTTGCTAGCATCTTATCAATAGCTGTCTGCCAATCATCAATATAATAAAAAATATGAATCGCAGTGATTAAATCGAATTGATGTTCTGGTTGATAATTTTGCCATGTTGCGCAGATAAAACTAATCTTCTCATTCATTGTTTGCTGCTTAAAAATATTTAATAATTCGCCTGCGGGATCAATGGCGGTAGTATTAACAACGCAATTTCGTTTAAGCTCCTTTATGATCGCTAATGTTTTTTCTCCATAATCACAACCAATATCCAAATATTCAAATATTCAATAGAATTTCGTTTAGTAAAAAATCATATACGATTGGATTAATATGCTTAAGAGTATTTTCTACTTGATTCGTATGTTTAATAAAATTAAAAAATAATTGATACTTTTTCTTAAAAAGAAATTCTGCGGAAGATTTCGTAGAGTGTTGCATTTAATACTCCCTATTTACTTTTGCAAATTGTAAACCCTCTGTTTCATAATAGTATAAACTGGCCAGCCTTTTAAAGCCCATCTTGCAAATGGAGACCAATTTTTAAGGCTTTATTTCCCCGACTTCAAGCGTTTTATGACTTAATCATCTGATTTTATTCAATTCTGCTAATTAATTCAGGCACTACATTCCTCAACTCCCTCTTTTCCCTCTTTTCCATTTTTTGCATTATCTTACTGAAAGTAAATAAAATTTCTTGCATAGGGTGGTAATGCCCGATATAAATCAATTAATTATCCTGTAGTGCCTTATTCGGGAGGGATTATATTTATTCGCGCTAAAAAAACACCTCGTAGCAATAGTACATCCACTCAGCTGTCTTAATCTCAATTAATTTACCGATCACGAGGCCATAAAATATATAATTAGGTGGGTGCGAATATGGCTAGCGTTATCAATGTGTTAAATTATAAATTATTAATCCAACCTATGATTTACAAGATAGATTTGGAATACATCCATATCCTAAAAATCGAACAACTGAATTTTGCTTAGGTAAGCTAAAAGTAAATATATCAACCCCCTTTAAGGAGATATCTTTGTAAGAACCGTCACTAGCTCCAAACATTAAAGGCTGATTATGTTTGTCTTTACCAAGATACAACATAACATGAGTAATCGGTGGATCTCTATGGACTTTATAGGTGCCAGACCAAAATAGCAAATCTCCTGGTTTTAATTTTGAAAATTCAAATGAATTAAGACTATAGCCATTAACGGCATAAAATCTTCCTTTTTCCCAAGTCCATTGATAGATTTCATTTGCTTGTCTAGGAACTTCATTAATATGAATACTTTTTAACAAGTAGTAAATCGTACCAGAACAATCCATTCCACCCTCATTTGGATTTGCTGATCCATATTTATAAGTTAAGTGCTGCTGAGTTAATAGTAAAGCTTTATTGATAAGTTGCTGGGTAGAAGCAGGATAATTATTATATCCTGTTAAATCAGAGCTAGATAAGGTAACAGTATTTATTGCGGAGGGTGTTTCGGCATTAGATATCTGTGCTATCAATAAAAAGCTAGTAATTATAATTAAATTTCTAAATTTCATTAGTCTCTTAAAAACCTCATACTACAATATTCTAGTAATATATAAATGTTAAAATAATAATCATTTCTAATAAAAATTGAAAATTTTACTATAAAAATTAAATACTTTGTTATTTATTCTATGATGAATAAATAGCTTACTTAATTATTGCTCAAATATAAAACATTCGTTATTATAAGCGGTTTTAAACAATATTTTAAGTTGGTAATTATCTACTATGTTAACATTAACTCCTCCTAGTCTCGAAGCAGTTTTTCAGCAAATCCCAGGAATACTTTGGTGGAAAAAAGATATTAACTCTACTTATCTAGAGGCTAATATGGAATGTGCCAAATTATTTGGTTTTAATAACCCAGAATCAATACAAAATATTACAGATTTTCAACTAAACTGTAAGTTTAGTGAACTAGCAGAAATATTTCAGCAATGTGATAAACGAGTTATAGAGTATAAGAAACCAATAAAGTTATTAGAAATCTTACAGTGTAATCAAAACAATTGGAAAATAATGCTGGTAACTAAAGCTCCTATTTTTAATGTACAAAATAATACTATTGGAACTGCGGGACTCTGCATAGATGTTACCACTTCTTTTACTAAAGTTGGCTGTTATTTGTCAGATAGTCAATTAAATACTAAAAAAGAAAAATTACTTCAAAGTAGTTATGTAATTGGAAAAAGTAATTTTTTTGATATTCGGCTAACACCTAGGCAATCAGAATGTTTATTCTTTATCTTACGAGGCAAAACGATAAAAGGAATTGCTAAAATTTTAAATTTATCAGCCAGAACAGTTGAGTGTTATATTGAGCAGTTAAAACTGAAGTTTAATTGCCATACAAAATCGCAGTTAATTTCAACAGCTATTGAACAAGGCTATTTAAATAACATACCAGAAATATTTTTTACTAAACAGACATCAATTATACTACAATAAAATTATAATGGGAAATAGGATTTAAAATTAATTTTATGGAACTTAATAATTACCACTCTTTATGTGCTGAGTACTACGATATTGATAAGCCTTTTGCACCTGAAAACGAATTAAATTTTTACATGAACTATGTAAAAAATTCAACGGGCAATATACTTGAGCCAATGTGTGGTACTGGAAGATTCTTATTACCTATTTTAAATGTCGGTTTTAATATTGAAGGTTATGATGCTTCTTCTAATATGCTACATATATTAAAACAAAAAGCATTAAATCAAGGTTTAACGCCTAATGTTTGGCTACAATTAGCTGAAGTTCCTACTAAACGAGCTAATTACTCTCTGATTTTTATACCCAGTGGATCATTTGGGTTAATTGTAGAAAACAAAAAGATAAAACTGACATTAAAAAATATTTATAACCAATTAGTAGCTGGGGGAACATTTGTATTTGAAGTTGAAACCTTAACTGCTGCACCTAAACAATTAAATACTTGGTTGGGTGATATAAGATATCGTACTGATAGTTCTTATATACTTTTAAATACTTTAAATTTACCCCCTAAAAATAGTATCAATTCTATTGTCTGTAAATATGAATTAATAATAGATAACTTCATAAAAAAATCAGAAATTGAAATTATTAATATAAAGTTATATTCAGTTTATGAAATTAGCTCTTTATTAGAAGAAGCAGGCTTTATTGATATAAACATTTATTCAGATTACAATTTTAATACAGAGCTAAAAAATTCTGATGAATTAATAATTTGTGAATGTAAAAAGAAAAATTAATCAGATAACTTAAATAAGTAATCATTGCAACACGAAGAACAGCTGTACATGGAGATTATAGTCGATTATTTTTATTGCCTTCGCAACAAAATATAGAAATGAAAAGAGTTACTTTAAGGCATTATAAATAAAAAAGGTAATATATGTAAAATTACAAAATTTTTAAAACTAAATTACTTAGATTAATTTCATAATTCTGGGTAACTTATCTAAACTATCGTTATCCTCTACTAACTCTTATATTTTAGTCAACAGCTTTTAATTGCCTTTTAATATGTCAAATACATTCATAAAAACCTTCAACATATAATAATTACTAATACTCAAATAATAACATATTTATTTTTCTTGTTTTGTTTTATTTCGTAAGAGATCTACAACAAATTTGTTAATGTACCAGTAAAAATTTTATGCCGACTTTTTTTGATTAAAAATAAAATTTTTATATTAAAAAAATGTTTTTTTTGTTAAAATGTATATGTAAATTAATTTACTATTGGTTGTATTTAATTAATTACTAATTATTATGAGGATTTAATTATGGCAGACAATAGAGAAAAAGATCCTATGCGAGTTCAAGCTGGTCAAAGAGCTGCGGAAACCAGGGGTCACGACAGCTTGAGTGAGGCAGGTAAAAGAGGTGCAGAAGCGAGAAATAACAGGCTCTCACCTGAAGAACGCTCTGAAGCTTCGCGGCGAGCAGCACAAACACGTGAGGAAAAACATCCTGGCAGCTTAGCTGAAGCTGGTCGAAAAGGTGGTCAAAAATCTCACGGTGGTGGTAGGCGTCGCATTCAAGATGAAGAATAGTCTTCTTTACTAATAAAAGGATGAAGAGCTCTCATCCTTTTAAGATTTTTAATCTATTTAATAATAATTAAACTGGTAACTCTGCTCCTATATATCTCTCTACTATTGAAGGAATATTAATTTGTAAAGTTATCGGTTTTGAAAAACACTCAATTCTCAAAGAGCTACCTTTAAGAAGATTAAAAATTATAGTATTTTCATTAACATTTACATTAATTAATCTATTTTGAAAGTTGATGGTTAATCTATATGCTTGCCAAGCATCTGGTAATATAGGACTAAAGCTTAAAAATCCTTCATATGTCCTCATTCCAGCAAAACCAAAGGCCATACACATCCACGCTCCTGCCATATTAGCAGCATGAATACCATGTTCAGAGTTATGATGCAAATTATCTAAATCTAAGCGCGCCGTTTGCATAAAATAATCATAAGCTTTGGTACAGTACCCTACCTCACTAGCCATAATTGAAAAACAACAAGGCGATAGAGAGGAGTCATGTGTGGTAATGGGTTCATAATAATCATAATCTCGTTGCTTATCTGCTAGACTAATCTTATTGCCAAACCAAAAATCTGCCATTATTACATCAGCTTGTTTACAAACTTGATAACGATAGATCACCAGTGGATGATAATGAAGTAATAAAGGATAGTTTTCTTTTGGTACACTTTCAAAGTCCCATTTTTTCTTTTGTAAAAATGTATCGTCTTGTGGATGTATTTTTAATTTTTCATCATAAGGTAGATACATTTTTTCAGCTGCTTGTTGCCAATTAGTTATTTCTTTTATTTCTAACTGTATTTTTTTAGTGATCTGACTAAATTGTAAAGGATGCTCTTCTTGTAAAAGAGTCGCTATTTTATAAGCATAATACAAGTGTGATTGAGCCATCATATTAGTATAAAAATTGTTATTTACAATTGCAGTATATTCATCTGGACCAGTAACACAATTTACACAAAATTTATTTTCTTTACTGGGTATAAAATCTCCTAAGCTTGCCCACAGTCTTGCCGTTTCAAATAACATTTCAGCGCCGTAATTTAACAAGAAATCGATATCACTTGTAGCTTCTATATAAAGCTTTAATGCTTGAATTATATCAGCATTGATATGGTATTGTGCTGTACCTGCCGGATAGTAAGCGGAGCATTCTTCACCATTTATTGTACGCCATGCATATAAAGCACCTTTCGAGTAGGACATCTGCCTTGCGCGTTCTCTTGCTTTATCCAGCGTATTATATCGATACATCAATAATTGTTTAGCAATTTCAGGTTTGGTATATAGAAATGAAGGCAATACAAAGCTCTCAGTATCCCAAAAATAATGTCCTTCGTACCCCTCTCCCGTTACCCCTTTTGAGGCAATACTCGTTTTACCATCTTTACCTACTGATTGTAGTAAATGAAATTGATTAAAACGCAGCCCCTGCTCTAGAGCTAAATCTCCTACAATTTGAATTTCGCTATGTTTCCAAAAATCTGCTAAATAAGCTTTTTGATCAACTAGTAAAGAATTAAATCCTTTTTGCTTTGCCTCTTGTATAGTTTGTTCAGAAAGAATAAATAGATCATTTTGAGGATAGTCTATTGAAGTAAAATAACTAATCCATTTAGTTAAAGTAATAGTTTCATCCTGCTTACCATCAATATTAAATATTTCAAATATTTTTTGCTCTTCCTCTAATTGAGTTTTTTGAAAACTAGCCTTTAAAATTTCGTTACTCATTGCGCACGCTAATTCAAACTGAGTAGTTGTAGTCTTTTGTTTAACCGCTGAGTAATCATTAGTAATTTTTTTATCAACAAGCTTTAATACCTGTCCTTTAAATGCTGAACCCACTCTTGGGTCATCTTCACATTTTTGATTGGTAACTGCTGTATCTAAACCTGAGATTAATTTTATCTTGCCTGAAAAATTCAAAGGGGTAACTTGATATTGAATTGCTGCTAAGTGCTTATTGATTAATGAAACTACTCTTTTAATAGTAATTTTTAACTGCTTACCGGATTTTGATGCCCATATTATTTCTCGAGTTAATATGCCAGTTTGCATATTAAGCTCACGATAATATTTTAAAATTTTTCCAGAAAATAGATTAAATTTTTCTCCATCAACTTCTAGTTCAATAATTTTGCTATTTGTTACATTTAACATGGTTTGGTAGTTTTTAGCATAACCATAAGCAATTTCTCCATATTGAATAGGACTTGATTCGTAAAACCCATTTAAATAAATTCCTAGTAGTGAAGTACCTTTTGGCCCTTGATATCCCTCTTCAAAATTACCGCGCATACCTATATAGCCATTACCTAAAGCAAAAATAGTCTCTCCTAAGTAATTGTTTTCTGTTTGAAAAGATTCTTCGCTTACTACCCAGGGATTTGATGATAAAAAATTTGCTGCTACTTGCTTAGATTGCTTCATTTTAACTCCCCAAATGACTATTCTTTCGTTATAATCGGCCGCCATAGTATCATGAATAGTAAAAAAATTTAAGGTAAAAAACATGTTTAAAGGTGCAATTTTTGACCTAGATGGGGTCATTGTTGATACAGTTCCGTTACACTATGAAGCTTGGTATAGGCTTTTTCATGATGATTATGGCCTAGAATTTGATTTATCAGTTTATGAACATAAAGTGGACGGTAGACCTCGTATGGATGCCGTACACACTATGCTACCTATGCTTAGCACCGAAGAGCAACAACAAGCAGGGAACACTAAACAAGGATACTATTTAGACATGTTGGCGGCTGGTAAGCTCAAAGTATTTAATAGTTCTATTGACTTTATTCAAGATCTTCTTAAAAACAATGTCAAACTTGTTGCTGCTTCCAGTAGTCGTAACGCTACTTTTATTCTTGAATCTATTGATTTATTAAAAGATTTTATCGGGGTCATTTCAGGCTCTGATATTACTCATGGTAAACCTCACCCTGAAATTTTTTTAAAAGCTGCAAAACTGCTTAACTTATCAACCGCCGAATGTATTGTTTTTGAAGATGCTAAAGCTGGAGTTGAAGCTGCAAAAGCAGGTGGTTTTTATTGTGTAGGTGTTAATAGGCATCAAAGAAATGAACATTTTTTAAGTGCAGACTTAAAAGTTAATGATTTAAAAGAAGTAAGCTTTTTAAAATTAAACGAATTGATGAAGTAATAAATTTGGCTAGCTGGCCCAGGACTACCGAAGCTGCGACCAGGTGCCACTTCGGTGTTAACCGCACAATAAACTACATAAACTCTTCCGCTTCGATAGTTTCAATCGCCTGATTCTCACCTAAAACTGCAGAATTACCATCCGTAATCCCAAGTCGCGTACTCAAATCCAAAGGAAATAACCCATATGGATTGAGATGCGAATGAAATAGTACGTTCAAAGCGCGTTTATCTTCCAGCGTTAAAACATTCTGCCATTCTGGTCGTGACAAAATATTCTGAAAAATAACCGTGTTGACGTACGCCATACATGCTTGCAATAAATGTAGGCATACAATTGCTAATTCCTGGTCTCGTTTAATATTCGTGGATATCTCACCCAGTTTACCATAAAAAATAAATCCCATAATGCTGTTGAGACGCTCAACGACATTTTGTGCTTCGACCCTCCCAATCAAAATCATCAATGCATGATGTTAAAATATTTAATTGATTGGCGATACAATTTAGCATCAGCGTGTCGATATATTTTAAATGCTTTGGATAGTGGCTTTCTAATTGAAAATATTTCAAAAGTATCGCAAAATCCAGCCTATTTTTATCTGAATTTTTTGCTTTAGCAAGCGTTAGTTCATCGTCGCTCAGATTAAAGATATTGTCATTACTCATATGATTTTTTATAACTGTTTTGTTTTAGTTTTTTCTGCTTTTCATTTTTCAAGTACCGATACAGCGTTGGCTTTGTAATATTAAATAATTTGTAAATTTCCATTACTGATAAATTGCCTTTATCGTAGTGCTTTTTAAGCTTTCTAATTTCCTGTGTGTTTAATTGCACAGGTCGTCCACCCATGCGACCACGTACACGCGCTGCTTTTAAGCCTGCTTGTGTGCGTTCACGAATTAATTCACGTTCAAATTGTGAAAGCGCTCCAAAGATATGAAAAATTAATTGTCCGCCACTGGTGGTCGTATCGATACTTTCTTGCAAACTTTTAAATCTGATGCCTTGGTCATTTAATTCTTTTACGGTTTCAATGAGGTGCGCAAGCGATCGACCTAAACGATCCAGTCTTCGCAGCCAGCGCCTTTTAATGCGTCTTCTTGCATACCTAAATATTGATCAGCAGTTGATACTCGAGCATATCCAATCAGCATAATCCATTCCAATTGATTAAATTAGGTGGCAATGGTAACGTAACCCATCTCACATAGGCAAGTTGTATAACTCTGAATTTTTAACCGTTTTAATTACCATTAATTGCTCCGTGTTTGTTGCAGATTTGAATTTAGAGATAGGGTAATATAAACGGTCGTTTTCGTTACTGGTATTTTTTTAGACAAAAGCGCTTTCCCTGTAGGAGCGATGATCGTTATGAATTATAAAAAAGTCCTTCCGGTCATTTTAATGACCTTCAGTTTGCATGCATTTGCCTCAGCGCAAAACAATGAAACTGAAAAAAACACAATCATTCAAAAGATGGTGAATCAGTATGTTGAAAAATATTCAAATACCGATGTCAAAAATAAAGGCGAAGGGATTTCAGGAATCCAATTGACAGTGCTTCAAGATGGAAAAATACAAACATTTGTTGCAGGCACTATTGGACATAACATTACAACACCTGTGACATTAGAAAATATATTTGCATGGGGAAGCATTACTGATGAAAAATCAATTCGGCCGAGAAAATGGCGAGATGTTAAAATCGTTCAGTTGCTACATATGACAAGCGGTATTCCAAATGCTATTAACGCTAAAACAATTGATACGTTCTGGAATAAAAAAACCTTATTTGAAACCAATTGGCAACCTAATCAAATAGTAGAAATTGCAGCAAAATATACCCGTAGCGGATATTGTAAGCATCAATGTTTTACACCAGGAACAAGTTACTCATATTCAAACGTTAATTATATTATTGCAGACATGATCGCAGAAAAAGCAAAAAAAAGCGCATTTGATTCGCAAATGCAAACTCTTCTGAAAAATGCTGGTGTCACAGCATATTATGCTCCTCTTAAACGTCCAGGCACTTTTTTAAACGGAATGGTGCATGGATATTACTATGATGCGGAATATAGTTTGCCTCCAGTCAAAGATGTTCCGCTAGGATTTGACTCATCAAATACTCTGCAATGGTCTGGATACACTTCTGCTGGTGCATTGATCGGTAACACGCAAAATATGGCGCAAGCAGTCTATAAATTATTTAATGGAAAAATTCTATCAGAAAATTCAATAAAAGTATTGAACAACGATTATTATGTTAATGAACAAACTGGGAAACCAGTTTCTAATATCGCTCAATGCACAAAGAAAAATACGGGGAATAATGGATGCTTTGGTTTAGGAGTTGGTGTGCTACATAATAAAACACTCGGATTTACCTGGATATACGAAGGTCTTGTTACTGGTTATCGCTCTATTTATTTTTGGGCACCAAAAGAAAACACGATTGTTTCAATATCCGTAAATAACATCGCTGGTGATAATGATCATTTAGTGAAATTTGCGACTGATGTTTTTAATATGGCAGTAAATAACACTAAAAATTTATCTTCACATCTTAAAAATAATTAACGCAATGAATTTTTAAAAAATGGTTAAATAAAAACTATGTTTTTTATACGAAGAATACGATTATTTATTTTATCAAATTTGATACTTCTTTTTCCAGTGTTCGCACAAGCGGATGATGGAAAAATTATCATGAGTTATTGGCAATCATCTAAAGCTGTGTCTTCTCTTGTTTATCCGGTACCTGGCAGTTTCAATGCATCTGATAAAATAGTCAAAAATCAAAATATGCGAAATAAATTAAATGATCTTAATATTATTTCGTACACTTTTTTTCACGTGGATAAAGAAGGTATTGTACACATTAACAATAGCGCCATTGATTTATCATCAAGTGATCATGAATTCTGTAAGAAAAATCCAAAAATCTGTACTGATGAAAACAATCAATATCAACCAAAATTAGGGAATTTTTCAGCTTTTGCAAAATTACAAAATAAATCGGATGATTTGAAAAAAATTATTTCTATTGGCGGCGGTGGTGACAAAAAATCATTTCAATATGCTGTCATGCATATTCATAAATTTGTGAATTCAGTTTCTGTCATTATTAATTATTATCATTTGGATGGTGTTGATTTAGATTTTGAACCAGATATTTTCACATCAACAATATCACAGCAGTATGCGCAATTGGTCACTGCATTACGCGAAAAATTAGGAAAAAACTTAATAATTACGATTGATATGGAACCTGATCAACAAATAAAACAATCATATTGGAAAATCATTTCAGGTAATGTGAATTACATATCAGATATGTGTTACGACTTTCATTCTCCATATTATTTCCCGCATATGACTGGGTACAATAGCAATCTTTATTCCGACCCCAATGAACCGATGATCAAAAGTTATTATCATATTAGCTGCGATCAATCCATTCATTACCTTACTTTCTTAGGAGTGCCGACGCAAAAAATTATTTTAGGATTTCCGTCGTATGGATTGGCATATGGTGGTGTTTCTGAAAAAAATAATGGATTATTTCAGCCATATGATCCTGCGAAAACACCTATGTTCAATGAAAATATAAAACCAAAAGGGTATGTGCAATATAAAACAATAACAAGATTATTACGATCTGGGTTTCATGAACATATGACGTTTTTTAACGATTTTCCGAGTGCTGTGTGGGCATATAACAAAAAAACTCGACAATTTATTGCGTATGATAATGTAAAGCTTGTTAAAGAAAAGGCACGTTACGTAAAACAAAATCATTTAGCAGGATTAATGACTTGGGCTGTCAATGATGATGCGCCAGCATCTAGTCATAAATCATTACTCGACGCGGCGAAAAAATACCTACGATGAGATGCATCAGCCCGAACTCATTGCGCATTCTGCGCCAAAGTGGCACCTGGTCTCAGCTTCGGTAGTCCTGGGCCCTATTATCAGAATAGATAAAACTATTTTTCTTAGGAAATGACCAAACTTCTTCCTCCGAAAGTTGAGTTTCAATTAATTCAATTGGCACACCATTTTTTTCGATAAAAGCAACTTTAAACCCTTCAAATGGGCTATAAGGTTGTAAAATAACTTTTTTGTCACTTAATGCTCTTTCTAAATTAGAAACTTTAAATCCTAAATGTGGAATAGTTTGAATTAAGGGATGTATAGGCGAATCTTTTTCAAAGCGATGCCATTGAATATGCATTTTTTTATTATCATCATCTGATGTATATACTTTAAAAACAGAACTATAACGTTCATTTTTTCTTAACTCTTGAGTAGGAATACCTAAATGATGAAACTCGTATTTAATTGCCTCAAACATATAAAAACTCTACAAAATATTTTTATTTCTATATTTTAAACCATTTTATTCAAAATTTTATTTTTAGAACAATTTTTCCTGTATCAACATCTAAAATTAATAATTCCCTAATCACTTCTTCAAACTCTTCATGTGTAATATTATCATCAAAATAAATGCGTGAAAATAATAATTGTACTGATTCAAAAAATCTTCTTTTATTTTTTTCATCTGCTTTCATCATATTAATAAAACCTATTTTTAATGGCGAAAACTCCGCCAGCCAATGTTCTTTGGTAATATAATCTTTAGGTAATTGCTTAAGTAATACATCAACTTCGTTAGGATTAGGATCTTCCATGATTTCGCAAAGATAACTCCATATCTCTTCATGATATTTAAATATCATATATACCTCTTTTTTTATTCTTGTTTTATTACTAATAATAAATAGTTTGCACTGTATTTATACATGAAATACGCTCAATGCTTATAAAACTTCATTTTGATTTAGCAAGTTTGGAACTTAATCTATCCATTGCTAAATAAAAAACTGGTGTTACATATAAGGTAATTAGTTGTGAAAAAACTAACCCCCCTACTACGGCTATACCTAAAGCCTGCCGAGTATCACCACCCGCTCCTAATCCTAACGCAATTGGTAAAGAAGCCACAATTGCTGACATAGTTGTCATCATAATAGGTCTAAATCGAATAGAGCATGCTTCTGCAATAGCTTCTTTTGCTGAGAGATTTTTTTCACGCCTCGCTTCTATAGCAAAATCAATCATGATAATACCATTCTTCTTCGTTAAACCAACTAGCATGATTAATCCTATAAAACTAAAGATATCTAACTCTTGGTTAAATACTAATAAAGCAAGTAACGCACCAAAAGCAGCAAAAGGAAGTGCTGTTAAAATAGTAATTGGATGAATAAAATGCTCATAGAGTATAGCTAATACCATATAAATAACCAAAATGGTTGATAATAATAGCAATGGCAAACTAGTCATAGATTGTTGGAAAGTTTGTGCATCTCCTGCAAAAGAACCTGTAACATTTGCAGGTAGTGTATTTTTTGCAAGAGTAGTAACTTGATTAGTTATTTTACCCAATGAATAGCCTGGGGATAAATTAAAAGAAAGTGTAATAGCTGGTAACTGCCCATAATGATTAATAACTAAAGGTCCAACACCTTCTTTTTCAGTTACAACAGCAGATAAAGGGACTAACAAACCTGAACTAGAGCGTAAAGAAATTGCATCGATATCTTTCACACTATGTTGATATTTTGGGTCAATTGCTAATACTACGTCATAATCGCCACTTCCCGTCATAATACTTGCTACTTGGCGTTGTCCATAAGCTGAATATAGCGCTAATTCAATATCAGCAGGAGTTATACCAAGCGCAGCTGCTCTGTCTCTTAAAACGTGTAATTTCAATTCAGGATTGCTGAGCTCTAAATCTGAATCTATATTTTGCACTCCTTTAATTGAAGCAAGTGCTGTCTGTAATTTTTTTGCAGAGTTTTGTAAAACCTGCCAATTAGTACTTTGTAAAACAAATTGATAATTACTATTAGATGATTTGCTTCCTGTACGAATTGCTGGGGGGCTTATTAAAAAAACATTTAATCCTGGAATTTTCTGAACTTGCTGTTGAACTTGTTGAACCACCTCATCAGAACTTAATTTTCTTTGTCCAAGTGGTTTTAATCTTAAGACTAAAGTGCCTGTATTATTACTATTAACACCACCAGCCCCTTGGCCCACACTAGAAATTACGCCATCTACAGCAGGATTTTTAGCAATTATCGCTGCAACCATCTGTTGTTCTTTTACAAAATCTTTGAAAGTAATTCCTTCTGGCGCCTCTACTGTTCCAAATACTAAACCAATATCTTGTGAAGGAATAAATCCTTTAGGGACAATATCAAAAAAGACAATAGTGATAATAAATAATATTAATGCTATCACTAAAACAAAACGACCATGATTCAAAGACCAACGTAAACTTTGTTCATAAAAAACTTTGCAATCATTAAATATACGTTCAAAAGATGATTGTTTATGCTCTCTAACTAATGACTTATAAGAAATAAGGCGACTACACAACATAGGAACTAGTGTCAAAGAAACTATCCCTGAAATTAAAATTGCGATAGCAACTACTGCTGCAAATTCATAAAACAACCTGCCAATAATTCCCCCCATGAAAAACACGGGGATAAATACAGCAACTAAAGATAAAGTCATTGCAACAACTGTAAAGCCTATTTCTTTTGATCCCACTAAACTTGCAGATAAGCGATCCATACCGCTTTCAACATGTCGCATGATATTCTCCAAGACAACTACAGCATCATCAATAACAAAACCTACTGCTAAAACTAAACCCATTAATGAAAGGTTGTCTAAGTTAAAACCAAATAAATACATAAAGCCAAATGTTGCAATAATAGATACAGGCAAAGAAAGAACTGCTATAAAGGTAGAGGAAATATTATTAAGAAATAAAAAGATAATGCCAACAACTAATAAAGCCGCAAAAAGTAATGTAAACTGTACATCTTTTATAGAATCTTCAATAAATTGAGCATTATTATAAACAACCTGTAAGTTAGCGCCACCAGGAAGATCTGTTGTTAAGGTAGGTAATACTTGCAGAATACTTTTGACCATACTAACTGTATTAGCACCTGGCTGACGTTGAACTGCTAAAACAATAGCGCGTTTATTATTATACCAAGTAGCTGCTTGATCATTAGCAACGCTATTTCTAACGATACCTAAATCTTTTAATCGAACAGGAGCACCATTTTGAGTAGCAATAATAGCATTTCCAAACTGCTTAGCTGTAGACAATTGGGCGTCAACTTTTATTAATCGATAATAACCGCTACTTTGTAAAATTCCTGTTGGTTGGTTAACGCTCAAATTTTGAATTGCATTAGCAACAGAATCAATACTAAGCCCTCTATTAGTTAAAGCTGATGGATTAAGATTAATTCTGACAGCATACTGCTGTGCACCATACACATTAACTTGAGCAACACCCTCAATCATTGATAAACGTGGGGCTATAAAATTTTCAGCATAGTTATCAACTGTCGTAAGCGGTAAATTATTAGCGGTTAATGCTAAATATAGCACAGGGGCATCAGCAGGGTTAACTTTCTTAATCGTCGGAGGATCAGGCATGCCTGATGGTAAATGTCTAGTAACCGCTAATAATGCAGATTGCACATCTTGTGCAGCCGCATCAATATTTCTATCTAAACTAAACTGAAGTGTAATTTGAGTTTCTCCAGCATAGCTCATTGAATTCATAGAGTTTAAACCGGCAATTGTACTTAACTGTTTTTCAATAGGTGTTGCAACAGAAGTTGCCATAGTTTCAGGATCTGCACCAGGTAGATTCGCAGTTACTACAATAGTTGGAAAATCAACATTTGGTAAAGCACTAATTGGCAGAGCTAAATAAGCAAAAAAACCAAAAATAACTAAGGCTAGTGTCAATATTATTGTAGTAACTGGCCTATCAATAAAAATTTTGCAAATATTCATGAGCTACTCTTGCTTTTTGCAGACTGAGAGTCAATGATTGAAGGCATTAATGCTATTGGGCTACCATCTGTTAATTCTGGAGGAGCTTCTGTTATCACTTGGTCTCCAGGGTTTAGCCCCTTATTTACTATCGTCATATTACCCATCTGCCTATCTACTTTTATCCGGGTTAAAATTGCTTTACCTTTTTTAGCTAAGAAAACAAAATTTCCCTGGTCATCCACATTAACAGCCTCGCTTGGTATTACTAATGCTTTTGGCTGGGTTGTAAAAATAAGCTTTACTAGAACCATTTGCTGTGGCCATAAAAAATGTTGGGGATTAGGTATTTTTGCCTTTAATAGTAGCGTTCCAGTTTCTGAATTAATTGTGTTATCAACAAAAACAAGCTTGCCTTTTCCAACTATTTTACTGCCATCCTCAGTAAACACCTCTACCCATATGGGATTTTTATGAGCGTAATTTAATAATCCAGTTAATTTGACCTGAGGCAAATAAAAGTCAACTAATACTGGATTTAGCTGGTTAATCGTCACTAAAGGCGTTGTAGTATTAGCAGTAATTAGATCTCCCTCCTTAACTGAAATATCTCCCGTTTTACCTGTTATAGGAGATTTTATTTGCGTATAGCCTAACTCAATTTTTGCCTGTTGCACCTGTGATGTATCCCCCTCAACTATTGCTTTATCCATATTGATTTTTGCAATAAGCTGATCATATTGCTCTTTACTGACATATCCTTTCGTCACCAATTTAGAAAGTCTTTGTTGATCCTGTTGATCAGAATGTAGCTGTGCAATATCCTTGTCAAAATTTGCAGCTGCCTGAGAATAGTTTGTTTCATATGAAACTGGATTAATCGTAAATAACAATTGACCAGCTTTAACAATCTGCCCTGCAGTAAAATTAATTTTAGTTAATATCCCTGTTGTTTGTGGACTAATATTCACGGATTGTAAAGGTTCTATATTTCCTGTTAATTGTACTTCTACAGGCATTGGTTTAATAACGGCATTAGCCACTGCAACAGTTATAGTAGAATTAATCTGTTGTTTTTGCTGATGATGTAAAGTTCGAGATAAAATTGTAATCAATATTAAAATTAGAACAATTCCAACAATAATAAAAATTCCTCGTTTCTTCTTCGTCATAGTAACTACCTAACTTATTAAAAATTATCATTTTTTACTATTTTCAAACCCTAAAATAATAACATGATATTAGTTAACACTAAATACTTATATTGCTATATTTATCTTTAATAAACAATTAGTTATTAAATAGTGGTTAAGATTTTGACAAAGTAAGCTGCCTGTAGACTTATTAATCAACCCTAAAGTTAATTAATCATTTTTCTATTCAAAGGAATTGAAGGTATCAATATAATAATTAAATAAATGATAAAGAGAAAGTGATGAAAAAAGTTACAATTATTGGTGGTGGTTTTGCAGACATTTAGAGCGCCATCGGTGCAATGTGATTATGCAAAACACTTAAAAAAAACCATGAGATTGATATTACTTTAATTTCAAAAAGTCCCTGTCTTGGCATACGTCCACGTTATTATGAAAGTGATTTAAGTGATACACAAATTTCTTTATCAAAAATATTAAATCCAATCAAAGTAAACTATCACATTGGAACCGTTTCAGATATTGATGTGAATAAGAAAATTATCCATATAAAAAATAGTTCTTCTCAACAAATGACCCCAGATAGCCTGGATGGGTGGTCTCAATCTCACCACAAGCTTCATCATCATACTTTTTCCTTTCTAGTGCAATGACCTGTGCTTCGGTTAGCATGATGCCTTCTGTGGCTATTTTAGCTTCTAGGGCTTCAATCTGTCTTTAAAGTTAGCCAGTTGATGGCGTACCCATATGCTACGTACGCCACTACCTGAAACAAAAATACCTTGTTTGCATAACTCATTACTGGTGCGATGTTGTCCATGAGCAGGGAAGTCTATGGCATAGGACACAACGACATTTTCTGTCCTTTCATTCACGCGATTCTTTAAGTTAGGTTTACGACGAGTCTGATCAAATAATGCATCAACACCGCCTTCTTCAACTGCTAATTTATAATGGTAAAACGTATCTCTTAATAAGCCTATTACCTTACAGGCTTTAGACACATTCCCTAATTCTTCTGCTAAGTTAAGCAAGCCAACTTTATATTTTATGATTTTATCAGTACTACATATCATGAGAGTTTCCTTTTAAGTTATGTTTTGATTTAAAGTTTGCACTTCTATCAAAACCGGAAACTCTCTCTTTTTCAAGAGCTCTGTCAGATTAAGTCGGAACTAATACACTTAACTGGCAATAGTCAAGATTTACTAGATGCAGCAAATCCAGTTATGCTGACTAATTTAGCTACGAACAAATAGCATACTTCTTTATTTAATAACTTTTAATAAACATTAATGTCAATTATAATCAAGTATTTACAAATATTTATAGAATGATAATAAACACTGGTTTTTTAATTTTTATTTCTCTCATTTCAAAATCAAGTTATCATATTTCCAATAGAAGGGACCACTTATCCAATGCAAAAAACTTCTCGCCCGTTAATTTTTTGGTTACTTATTTTATCAATAGGCTTTTATTGTCTCGATTATTTTTTTCGAATTAGCCCCAGTCTTGTTTTGATACAATTAATGCAGCAGTATCATACCAACCCTTTTGGAATAAGCTTATTTGCCTCAGCCTTTTATATTGGTTATTTAATTTTTCAAATTCCGGCAGGTTTAATTTTAGATCATTATCAATTATTACGGTCTTTAATTGTTATCATATTACTTTGTATTTTATCATTCATTTTATTTATTTTTTCGCATCAATTTTATATTGGAATTATTTTACGGTTAATGATTGGGGTCACTTCAGCTTGCTCATTTATTGGGGTTCTTTACATTGCTCGCGTCTTTATTAAAGCACAATATTTTACTTTCATTTCTGGCTTAACTATTGCTATTGGCACATTAACAGCCTCATTTATACAAATAATAAATGCCTATTTACTCAATTTCTTAACTTGGCATGCTACGCTTACTTTATTCAGTTTTTTAGGTGTTTTAGTTGTAATTTTTTTATTATTAATTCCAGACAAGCAGCTTATCCCTAATTTTCACTATGAACCTCTCCCTGTGAGTGATACTTTAAAAAATATCACTCAACTTATTTCTAATAAAGCTTTCTTCTTAAATAGTATGATTGGCGGGTTATTTTATTTGCCAACTTCATTATTAACTGCAGTTTGGGGTATAAGTTTTTTTAAGAGTAGTTATCACATTCCAATTACACATGCTTCAAGTATGATTTTTATGGTTTTTATAGGCTGGGCTATAGGCTCACCCTTTATTGGTTTACTAGCAGATTCCTTTAAATACCCAAGAGTTTTAGTTACTCTTTTAGCGTGTTGTGCAGCTTTAAGTATTTGGTTGGTTCTTTTTGAAGCAAATTTCATAGGCAGCTTCTTACCATTGCTTTTATTTTTATTTGGCTTATTTTCTAGCTCACAAGTAATGGTTTGGCATAATTTTCATAAAATTTGTCCTCAAAAGTTAAGTGGCATAGGTATTGCATCAACAAATATGTTAATTATGCTTTTTGTCGCGATAGCCCATCCTTTAGTTGGATATATGATAAACCTTGGTTATCAAAAGCAATTATTTTTAAGTACCAACAGCTATCTTTATGGACTATCACTAATTCCATGGATGTTTCTTTTGGGTATATTACTTGTCTGGTGTTTTAAGCCCCTACCGATCAAAAGTTATCAATAAATTACAAAATCGTAATTTTACTGTCATTTTACCGCAAAGTTAATTATTTATAATTACTACAATAGTATAAATATTGTAATGCATACTTGTGAATAGATTTTTTATCAATAAGTTTTCTACTTCTAGTTTAACACTAGTAGTGCTTTTCTTTTTTATTATTATTGCTACAAGACAAACATTAACTAGTTCTCTATTAACATTGTATGCAAATCAAAATTTTCACTGGCAATCAACTATATTAAAAAGTATATCTCTTACTAAATCAGGTAGCGTCCATTGGTTACAACTTGTAGTACAAGGTAAATTCCCAAAGTTTTACCTTGCATTACACAAGAACACTAACGTACTAAAGATTAATATTATTGATGCTAATTTAAATGCTAAAGATATTTATCTTACCCCTGTTCTAGCAAAAACAACAAGTTCTGAAACTCCTTATTCTGAAACTTTACAAGACATGGGACAAAATAATCCAAACTTATTGGCTGGTATTAATGGCGGTTATTTTTTTATTAATTCATCTAAAAAACAACATGATCAAAATTGTCTAGGCAAACACTTTCCTGAACTAACTTCACAGGGCGTTGGGGATGGCTTGCTAATCATAAATAATAATGCTTATGCAACTAATTGTGAGACAAACTTTTTTTCAGAAAAATATAGAACGAGTATTGTACAAAATACTAATCAACAGTGGCAAATAGCTAATATTGCTCCTAATACTATACCAACTGGAATGGTTAATGGACTAGGGGCAGGACCGGGATTAATAAATACAATTAATAATAAACCTCAAATTGCTATCCATTGGGAAGGCATTTTCTCAACTTTTGAATTTTCTGCTAACTCAGCTGTAATACTAACATTAGACTCTCAACATCATACACATGTTATATTCTTTACAGTTGACGGCTCAGATAAATTAGCAGGAATGAATGCAATGGAAATGGCAAATTATATTTATACAATACTACCTAAAACTCTCCATGAACAGATTATTTCTGCTATGAGCATGGATCAAGGTCACTCAACAACCATGTATGTTAAAAACTCAAATCCACAAATTGTATCTAACGCAGCGAAAGACAGATCCGCCAGAGATATTTTTGACGGTCTGTTTATTGCTGCAAGAGCTTAAATGTTGACTATATAATAAAAAATCTTTTTACTATTTCTTGTAACTCTTGATAAGAGCCAATAGTTACAACCTGTGATAAAAAATCATTATCAACCTGACCTCTAGCATAATATTTTGCTAATTTTCTTGCTTGTAACAAGGAGGAACTCTCGCCCTCTAACATTGTTAATTCTTTTATATGAAATAAAAATATATCACCTATTTCTACAAGAGTAGGTTTTGTAAATGTTCGACCTTGAAGTTCTTGATGAATTTGTTCAAAAATCCAAGGTTGTCCAACACTTGCTCTCGCTATCATTAATGCATCACATCCTGTTTGTAAAAACATTTTTTTAGCTGAAAAGGTATCTGAAACATCACCGTTTCCTATAACTGGTATACTAATAGTTTGCTTTATTTCTGCTATATCTTGATAACTAACAGGTATTTCATAACCTTCTGTCCAATGCCTACCATGCACTGTTACAGCATCTGCTTCTGCATCTTCTATAGCTTTAGCAACTTCACAATTAAACTGATCTCTACTTAAGCCATCTACTCTAATTTTAATAAGCACAGGTATTTTAACAACAGTTTTGATTGCTCTAATTAATTTATATAGATGTTTACTATCAGCTAATAATTTAGAACCATACTTCTTTTTTCTAATTTTTGGAACCGGGCAACCGCAGTTTAAGTCAATTAAATCAGCCCCCCATTCAATTATTTTTTCTGCTGCAAAGGCTAATATCTCTGCTTCATTACCAGCCAACTGAACACATAAAGGACCTTCTACCGGATCTCTAAAAAAATAACGCTTTTTAATAGGAACTTTTAAATAAATATTTTTAGCTGATAGCATTTCGGTATAACAAAAATCTGGCTGGCCCCATTGCCAAGCTATTTTTCTAAATGGTGCACAACTATAGCCTGCTAAAGGAGCTTGGATTATTTTTTTATTAAATTTTATCATGCTATTTAATTTTTAAATTCGCTATAAAGCTCTTGTATTTCAGAAAATAAATTAGCTAAAATTATCTGCAGCATAGTTAATCTTGTTGGTTAAAACTCGAGCACCTAATTGCTGATACCCGCAATATAAAAGTCTAATAATAACTTATAAAAAAATTAGGACAAAGGAATAATAATGTTAAGAATAATACAATGGGTAAAAGATGCTGCCATAGCAAGCCTTGTTCAAGCAAATACCTACATTAAGCAAATTTTTCCAACTTTACACCAAGCTATAGCTGATATACCTGAAGCAATTCATGAAACAACTTCTCTTATTGCAACCAATAATAGAATTAATGCCTTATTTAAAAGTAGTTTGATTATTAATGCAATACGCTATGCATTACCTATTAGTCTTATCAAAATAGGTAAAACAACCGCAATAAATTCAATAAGTTACTACTGTGATTTAAAGGATGAAAATAAGCTTACTTTAGAAACTACTTTTGATTATACAGTTTTATTAGTCTGGTATAGTCAAAACTATTTACGTATGGTCGTTCACAACATAATTTTATCAATTGCTGGCATTATTGAAATCAATAATGCAATAAAACAAGAGGAGACTGTAAGGGTTAGTTATGAAGAAGCCTCTACTACTGAAACTAGTAAAAAATAACTAATTCTTGATGCAATTAGTCTAGGCGTACATTATCTATCAGGCTCTTTGGCAATTATTTTATTAAAAAAATGTTTAGATTTTATTCCTATAATCGGTCCTTTAATGGCTTTTATGCTAGGTTGTTATTGGTTAGGAGTAGTAAATTTTCAGTATGTATTAGATCGTCATGAAATTCCCCCTGGCCAGCAAATAATGAGACTATCAAACAATAAAAGCAGAAATTTTGTATTAGAAGCAATATTTGAAATAGCCCTAAAAATTATCAGTCTCTTACTTCCAATTGAATGGTATATTGCAGCCAGGCAAACCCACTCAGAACGCTTTTGTGGAAAGCTTAAATGGCAAATTTAGAAATGAATGTTTGAGTCAACACTGGTTTCAATCCATCGATGAAGCACGTGATAAAATTCAGCAATGGCAGTATCACTATAATCATGAGCGACCACATAGCGCATTAAATTATATGTCACCTGTTGCGTTTGCTAAACAGGCCGCATAAAATGAAAAATCTCATCATTGCTGTGGTACTACAATGGGGAGAAGGTCACCTTCTTCACCATTTATTCATTTTATTTTAATAAGCAGCTTAAAGTTTAAAGAGCTATTAATCTACTGTTTGTCACAATCATTAATCACAAAAATATTATTTAAATTAACCCCAGAAGAACTGCATAATATAGATAATTTTATAAACTCCAAATTTATGAAGCCCTATGCAGAAATTACCTATGCCCAAATAGAAGAGATTATTCTTGCTATTAAAAATATTAGAACACATCCTGCTTTTACTATTGTTAAGCATACCTTACAAATGCCGATAATTGGAAGAATGATTATTTTATCTGGTGCATTAATCTGTGATCAACTTGAAATTCCCAAAGATCTTTTTAAGCTGTTAACTGATATTATCACTAAGTGGGAAATAGAAAATATTCTAGCAAAATTAGAACACTTTATAGCAACCCATGAAATTACTCACACCGTTATCATATTTGATAACTTAATAGATACTCAGCGCGGCACAGGCCAAAGTAGCGCTGCTTCCATTTCCTTAACACCTTTGATTGTTGAAGAATACCCTCCTCCTGGTTCTTTACCTGTAACTTCCTTACCTACTAGACCCTTTATATCTAGACAGGCTAGTGAAAGAGCAAATAGATTTGGTAGACACCCAATTTTTAGTTCTTTAACTTCTTCAGCTTCAGCAATAGACACCACCTCCTTAAATGCTATTCGAGCAAGATCTGCAATTCGACAGAGCGAAAGACTTACATTGTTGGCAAGAAGAGAAGAAGAAAGAGATACTGAAGATACAATTGATGACTGGTCTAAAATTAATGAGCACGAAAAAGCAGCAGCTCTCTTAGCAACTGAAGGTGCACAAACTAGAGCAGAGAGCCCATTCTTATTTAGTTAAATTAGTTTAAATTACTTATTTAAATAGCTTTTCTATTCTATTAACAATGTATTCTGCTATCAATAATGAAGCCGTTGCAGCGGGAGATGGTGCATTACAAACATGTAAACTACGTCTACCTTCTACAAAATAAAAATCATTGACCAAATTACCGCTATTATCTAAGGCTTGTGCTCTAATACCAGCAGTATAATATTTTATATCTCTTTCTCTTATATCAGGAATATAAGCTTGAAGCTGTTTTAAATATAAAGATTTAATTCTCGATAAAAACCATTCATTTAGTCCCGTTTGCCAATATTTTAAAATGAACTTCCAAAAGCCATTATAATTAATTATCTCTATGCTATCTTTAAAATTAAAACTACCTCTTCTATAGCCCTCTCTGGCTAATCCTAATAAAGCATTAGGCCCTATTTTAATAACCTCATTAACCCCTCGACTAAAATGTACTCCTAAAAAAGGTAGTTTAGGATCAGGTACCGGGTAAATTAAGCCTTTAACCAAATAATTTTTATTTGAATTTAGTTTTTGAAACTCTCCTCTAAAAGGCACGATTTTAATTGTTAAGGGGCACCCTGCAAGCTTTGCCAAACGATCACTCTGTAACCCTGCGCAAGCTATTAACCACTGTGCAACAAATAGGCCTTGATCAGTCTCAACATTAATATGCTCTTTTTCTTCAATAATATTTAAGACTTTATGTCCCAATTTTATTTCTACGTTTCTCTTTTTAAGTAGTTCAGCGTATTTTTTACAAACCTCAATAAAATCAACTACGCTTGTATTTGGCACATAAATACCCGCTAAAGCTGTTAAATAAGGTTCAATTTCTTTAATTTCTTCTTGTCCTAATTTTTTTAACTGCAGCCCATTTTGTAAGCCTCGCTCATATAGGTTATTTAAAATTGGCAGCTCTTTCTCTTTAACAGCTGCAATTACTTTTCCACAGCGACGATAAGGCACTTGATATTCTTCGCAAAATTCAACCATCTTTTGGCAACCTTTTGCTGCAAACTGCGCTTTCAAACTACCTGGTGGATAATAAATACCTGAATGAATAACTCCACTATTATGACCACTTTGATCAGCAGCTAAGCTACTTGCTTTATCTAGTATTAATATCTTTTTATCAGGATAACGTTTGTTTAATTCTAAACCAGTTGCTAAACCGACTATACCTGTACCAATTATTATAAAATCATAAGTCATTTAATTTATCCTTTGACCACCTTTAGGATAGGAACTTAACAATTCATTTACTTGAAAGCAAATATTTTTATTTTCTCTCATTCAATATATAATTGTAAAAGGAGAAAATCTTATGGAACAAAATACGGTCCCACTAGCCTTATTTGATGCCCTTGAACACATGGAGGAAACTTCAAAAAATATCAGCAACAACTACCAACATGAAAATGATTTTCATTATACTGTTAATTTTTTAAAATGCTATGTAGGAAGCCAAGGTACATTCAACTCCTATCGACGTGAGGTTGAAAGATTATTACACTGGTCATGGCTTGTTGCTAAAAAATCAATCATTGAATTGAGGCGCGATGATATTGAGGCCTTCATACGTTTTTGTCAAAAACCACCCCTTACCTGGATAGGCACTAAAAAAGCACCTCGTTTTATATTGTTACAAGGGAAAAGAATTCAAAACTCAGACTGGCGTCCTTTTGTAGCTACCGTTTCAAAATTTGCTCATCGTAAAGGTCAAAAACCTAATGTAAATAAGTTTCAACTATCGCAAGGTGCTATCAAAGAAATTTTTGCAATTTTAAGCAGCCTATATAATTATTTACTGCAGGAAGAATATGCTACTATGAATCCTGTAGCGCTAATTCGTCAAAAAAGTAAATTTATAAGAAAACAACAAGGGCATAGCAAAATAAGACGGCTCTCTGCTTTACAGTGGCAATATGTAATTAATACCGTAGAAAAACTAGCTGAGCATAACCCAAAATCACATGAGCGCACTCTTTTCATTATGTCTGCTCTGTATTCAATGTACTTACGGATATCCGAATTATCTGCAAATGAACGCTGGCAACCTAAAATGAATGATTTTCAGCGTGATCATGATGGCAACTGGTGGTTTACAACTGTGGGTAAAGGCAACAAAGAGCGACAAATTGCTGTAAGCGATGCCATGTTAGAAGCTTTAAAACGCTGGCGAAGCTATTTAGGCCTTACAACGCTTCCTTCACCAGCTGATAATTCACCTCTATTGCCTAAAGCAAAAGGTCAAGGATCCATTACTAGTACAACCTATATTCGAGAGATTGTACAAAAATGTTTTGATTTTGCTGTTGATAACCTTAAAAAAGATGGTTATCAAGAAGAAGCAGAAACGTTGTTAGAAGCAACTGTTCACTGGTTAAGACATACCGGAATTTCTGAAGATGTTAAGCACAGACCACGAGAACATGTTAGAGATGATGCTGGACATAGTACCAGTGCTATTACAGATAAATACATAGATATTGAGTTAAAAGAAAGACACCGTTCAGCTAAAAAAAAGATCATTATTACTTAATTGAGTTTATTATTGCAGAAAAATAGGCAGGTGGCTCAGGCCTTTCATACCAGGCTAATACTGACTCTACCTGTAACGTTTTTCCAGAGTTCAATACGATCAACTTGTCATTATCTAAATAAGGTTTTGCAAATTCTTTTGGTAAAGCTGTATAACCTAATCCTTCAATGACTAACATTGCCAGGCTTTCTGTTCGATTAATAAAATGACGACTATGCTGAGCCTCAGCAAATAAATCATAATATTTTAAATAATTAAATGTAACTTGATCAGAAGGATTAAAATCAATAATTCTTTCATTTTTAATTATTTCTTTAGTTTTTCTTCCCCTCCAGGTAGAGGGTCCAACTAAAATATATTCTTCTGCAGCAAGTTCTTTACATGACATTTCTTTTGCTACATCTTGAGTTTGTAAAATAGCTAAATCACAATGACCAGCTCGTAACTCCTGATGCCTATTTTCATTATCATTAATTGCAAAATGTAGTAATAAGTTCGGATATTTTTTCATAACCGGTAAACAATTATAAATAATTCTTGAGCGCATAATACTTGTGGGACCAGAAATAGATAACTGCACTTCAGACTTAGTACCAGCTCCTTGAATAACAGCTAAAGCCTCTCCCTCTAACTCTTTTGCAGCATTACAGTACCGTAACAATGCTTCGCCTTCCGAAGTTAAAACCATCCCTCTTCGAGTTCTAACAAATAATGTGGTACGTAGCTTTGTTTCAAGAGTACGTAGTCGTTGTGTTACTGCCGTTTGAGTTAAATATAAAGATTCGGCAGCACTGTGTACAGTTCCATATTCCACTATCGCCATAAAGGCTTGCAATTGTTGGCTTAGTAAACTCATTTTTTTCTATCAAATAATAAAATTAATTTATTATTCTTATAGCAAATTTTAAGCTACATTACAACTGTATCATAAAAATAAAGGGGGAAATTATGAAAAAAGTCAAATTTAATGAATCTGATTTTGTAACATCTTCTTGGTGCCCGGTACCAGGACGTTGTGTTAAAGTCGCTCACAAAGTTGGTATTATTGCTGTCGCAGATAGCAAAAACCCGAAGCAAGAAGCATTGCAATTTGATAAAAATGAATGGCAAGCTTTTATTATAGGTGTCAAAAATGATGAGTTTGACTATTAACTCTAATTATAGAAGCTATATCGCCACTGCTAATGCTTTGGCGGTATAGAACTACTAATGCTATGATGAAGATGAAGAAGATTCTTAATTTTAGGAATAAACAAACTCAGCATTAAGCCTAGTAAAATACTAAAGACTCCTAAATAGAAAAAATATTTCATATAAATAGGATTAGTAATAATCGAGCTTGTGACATTATCTTTTATATTAGTAAAATTAGCTAGGTAGCCTGATAGTACTGCCCCAAACCCAATAAATAGTGTCCAAACACCCATTAAAACTCCATCCTTACCCTCAGGTGAAAGTCGCCCAACCATGGCAAAGCCAATAGGTGAAAGCAACATTTCGCCCAAAGTAAGAAAAGCATACCCAAAAACAATCCAAAAAGGATTAACTAAATGGTTTAAATTAAAATTTGCAGCACCTGTTCCAATTGCAAAAACTATATAGCCTAAGCCCATTGAAATAAGAGCCAACGTAAATTTAGTAGGTAAAGAAGGATTACGGCCCCTATCACTTAAATAATGCCACAACCAACTTAAAATAAGCCCAAAAACAACCACTCCAAAAGGATCTAAACCAAAAAAAGTTGCAGGATGAATAGTAATTCCAAAAATATTTCGGTTTACATTAAACTCTGCAAAAATAGTCATTAAAGAAGCTTCTAACATATAAAGAGACCAAAAGAATCCTGAAATAACTGTTAAGATCAAAAAAGCCCGTAACTTTGTTTTTGAGAATTGATTAGAAAGCTTGTTTGAATAAGCAATTATCCAAATACAAACTCCTACAACCAAAATCCATAATAAAACTTCATTTAAAATAGGATAAATTAATAACGGCATAATAATTACAGCCAAAATCAACAACATAAGTATCAAGATACTTAATGATTTAGATTTAGAAAGCTTAGATTGCTGCACTGCTCTCTTTTTTGAGTAAATAGTCAATTTTTTATTTGTAAAAAATACAATAACTAGACTAATAAATAGTGCAAGATCAGTTAATGCAAAGGCCGTACTATAATTAAAAATTTCCACAACTGAACCTAATGAAACCGTAGCAGTTATGCTACCTAAATTAAATAGCAAATAGAATATTGTATAACCGCTATCACGTCTTTTATCTTCTTTCGCATACATTAAGCCTACTAAACATAAAAAAGAAGGGGTTGTTACACCATAACCTACAATAAATAAGGCTATTCCTAAATAAAATAATGTTGCATAATGGAAACATATTAAAAAAAATCCAATCAAACTTATTATAATTCCTAGTATTGTCGAGTTTTTATACCCAAATTTATCAGAAACATATCCTCCGGCTAATGGCAAAGTAAAAATGAGCGCATTATAAGCCGCATAGAGTAAATAGGCAGCCGAAGTTTTTAAATGCAGTTGATCAATACCATAAAGAACAATTAAAACGTTTACACCAATATAAGCAAATATATATAAGCCATAAGATGCGGCTAAATAAAACAATTCTTTAGGATGACCTTTCGAATGAATTTCATTTGCTTCTATAATAGTAACTTCATTCATATATTTTCCTATAAACTTACTTTAAAGGCTTAAAATTACTTGTAATATCACCAGCACTAGGCTGGCTCAAATCTAATATTTTTATCGGCTGACTGTTAGCAAAATTTATTTCATTAAAATTAATAACTCGTATTGCTGGATACTGCAGCGTACGAAAAAATATTTGTTTTGTAGTAGTGTCATAGACAATGCTCCACTGTGTGGGTGACTCAGATTTTATAGGTTCACTAACATTTTTTAAAATTGAAAATACATAATTCACTGCTTGTTGCATAGTATAATTATTAATACTTTGTTTTAATAATGACGTTGCACGAATAAATCGAGCTTGTGAATGGTAATCTATTGGTATATTTAGTTTTCCACCCAGTGTTTTATATTGTTTTAAACATTGCAGAGATTGGTTTAAAACAGAATTAGTTAACACAAAATCATTAGCTTGATTTCCTTTTGAAATAACCAGTTTACCGTTTAAATACTCAAAAATTGCATTATTTCCCATTGTATCCTGTACGATAAAATGTATTTTAACCGCCTTGCCTTGATATTTTATTGCGACAAGATTAATTTTCGATAATGCAGCAATTACCTGATTAACTGAATTAAAATTGTCCAAAATATACTGCACTACCATAGTATTATTTAACGAAGGTTTTAATTTATTAGGTTTTGGGTATTGACTGGCCTCTAACCAAAGTGCTGCAGCTACTAATCCTACTTGATTCATACCACTTGTCACGACAGCAAAGTTTACTTCATTATTAGCTTTAGCGAAATTAAAGGTTATGCTGCCGTATTGAGCTGTCCATTTTAATGGTATTTGTCCAGGTGACAACCCTACAGCCTGTCGAGTAATTCCTACTGGACTTATAACAGCAAAACCTTGTCCACTAGACCAATCTAAGTTGTGTCCAATTAGTCTATAGTTACTTGCAGTAAGAGTAATATTTGTGCAAGCGTTAGCGTTTAAATAACACCCAATTATAAAAACAATAGTAAAAATACTGAATTTATTCATAACTATTTGATTTTAAGATTATTTCTCGAACAAGTTTTGGACCTTGATAAACCAGTCCTGTGTAAATTTGAATCAAGTTTGCGCCAGCTTGAAAACGCTTTGTTGCTTCATTTACAGAGTCTATACCACCTACAGCAATCACAGCAAGCTTCTTTTCACTGGCTGCAATTACCCACTGTAAAATTTGGGTACTTAATTCTTTAATAGGTGTTCCACTTAAGCCACCACTTTGGTGTGCATTTTTATATTCACTTACTTCGGGTCGTTGGATACTTGTATTAGTAACAATAATACCCTCTATTGGTATTTTGATAGCTATAGAAACAATTTCTTGTACTTCAGCTTGAGTAAGATCTGGTGCTATTTTTATTAAAACTGGCAATGACTTATTATAAATTTTTACAAGCGCATTTCTTTTTTTAATAAAGTTAGTTAATAAATTTATTAAATAAATTTCTGCCTGCAGTTCTCTTAAGCCAGGCGTGTTAGGAGAAGAAATATTTAAAGTAACAAAATCAGCATAAGGATAAATTTTAGTAAGACAAAAAATATAGTCTTCATGAGCTTGTGTTAAAGGAGTCTCTTTATTTTTACTAAGGTTAACACCTACTATACATTTAGTTTTACGCTGCTTTAATTTTTTGACTACATAATCAATCCCTTTATTATTAAATCCCATACGGTTAATCAATGCTTGCTTTTCTTTTATTCTAAATAGTCTTGGTTTAGGATTACCATATTGGGATTTAGGTGTCACAGCACCCACCTCAATAAATCCAACACCTAAGGCTGCAAGGCAATCAATATAATCTCCATTTTTATCTAATCCAGCAGCAATACCTACTGGATTATTAAAAGATAATCCCATTATATCAATCGACCTACCATTTATTTTTGGAAAAACAATTTTAAGTAAGCCGAAAAAATTTAAGATATTTAGAAACGATAAAGTTATCCAATGCGCAACCTCTGGTGATAACATAAATAAAAAATAACGCAAAACTTTATACATGATTTATTCTTACTGAGTTAAATTTTCCACTTTAGCAGCACAAATTAAATCATTTTCAGTAATTCCCCCAATGGCATGAGTTTGGTATTTTACGAGACAACGATTGAAACTTACCTCTAAATCAGGATGATGGCCTTCAACAGTTGCAATCCAAGCTATTGCATTAACAAAAGCCATTGTTTTTGCATAGCCTTTAAACTCATAAAGTTTTTTAATTAAATTAAGTTTTTCATCCAGCTCCCAGCCAGGAAGCGCTGAAAGTTGCTTTTTAATTTCAACTATTGATAAAGAGCTAATACCACCTTCACATACCTTACAGTGTTTAGTTTCTAAGTTGTTCATTTTGCCTCCTAACAAGTTTTAAACGGATTATCTTGACTGCTTTTAATTTCATGAAGCGCTGAAAGAAGCAGTTTTTCATCCATCATTTCATAAAAAGATTCTAAAGAGTTAATGATAAAATATCTATCTTGAATTACATCATAACGGTACTTTGTCAATAATACCTCATGTAAAGAAAAAACCTTTCGTTGTGGCCTTTCGTCCTCTAGTGCAAAAACTGTTTCTTGATGCGAAGATAAAATGCCACCACCATAAATTCTAATACCTTGGCTAGTTTTTACTAAGCCAAACTCTATGGTAAACCAAAATAAACGGCTTAAAATAGTTCTTAAGGAGTGCGTTAGACTTGAAGCAAATTCTCCATACCATTGCACAAAATCAGCATAAGCTTGGCTTGTAAGCATGGGACAATGACCAAACAATTCATGAAAAATATCTGGTTGCTGCAAATAATCCAATTCCTCAGGAATACGAATAAACGTAGCAACTGGAAATTCTCGTCGTGCCAGCATTGCAAAGAACTCATCTACTAAAACCGTTCCAGTAACAGGCATCACCTTCCAGCTGGTAATGTTTAAACTTTCAGAAATCTCTTGCAGCGTAGGAATTTTTGTTTCTGACATGTTAAGTGCTTCAATCCCATAAAAAAATTCATCACACGCTCTATTCTTAATGGTATTTTTTTGGCGCTTAATAAGCGTTTCCCAGGTTTGATGTTCTTGTGGACTAAAGTTAATATATCCTTTTTTATCTGGCTGTTTTGCAATATATTTCGTCATAAATATTCTCTTACTAAGTTTATGTTAAGTTGAAAAAGTAGATTGTAAAGAAAGAAACGAAATATTGCCCTTAGAGGGCATAGTAAGAATAGTATAAAGAGAGCTTAACAAAGAACACTTTAGAATATATTGTTAAAAAATTGGGTTGTTTCATTCCTATATAATTTCAAATGTACATTGAAAAGTCAAATATAATTATAATTTTCAATAAAATAATCATTTTTGTAGATTATAAATACGATTGTTGAAAATTGTATAAACAGGCCAACCCTTTAATTTCCAATCAGCAAAAGGCGACCAACCACACTTTGTTTTAAGCTTAGACTGGTCAACTACCTTTTCCTGGTTTAAATCTACTAGCACCAAATCCTCATTGGCTTCAAGATTAAAAAGTTTTTGTATGTTATAACAAGTCAGTGCAACTATTTCATTTAAAGATAGCAGCCCTTGATTATACGCATTTAACAATAAAGGTAAATTAGTTTCTATACCAGGCACCCCTGAGGGAGACTCACCATAAGGTTTAGATTTCTCAGCCAAGGTATGAGGAGCATGATCAGAACCTATTGTGTCAATGACACCCTCATGAATTGCTTCAAACAAAGCTAAGCGGTGTTCTTTTGATCTTAAGGGTGGATTCATTTGGGCCTTGCCTTGAAGTTTAGTATAAGCATCCGTATCAAGAAATAAATGGTGCGGAGAAGTTTCAGCAAAAATTGGCAATCCTGCTTTTTTCGCCTTAGCAATTAATTCTAACTCACTAATACTACTTACGTGCAAGATATAAGCCCGAGTACCATATAATTTAACTAGTTCTATCACTTTTGCTACTGCTTTTGCTGCAACTTCTGGAGAACGAATTTCAGAATGAATATAATGCGATGCATGGCTTTTATATTTTAATCTACGTTGCTGAATCATTTCTTCATCTTCAGCATGAATAGCAACAACTAAATTTAATTTAGTTGCAATAGCAAAAGCAGCATGCAAACTACTCTCATCATCCATTAGTAAATCACCTGTACTAGAACCCATAAAAACCTTAATACCAATAATCTCTTTTTTAACTTTATAAATTTCATCAAAATGATTTTTGTCAGCACCTAAATAAAGTTGATAGCGTAAAGGAATATCAACTGCTTGTAATTGTCGATTGATTAATTCTTTTTTTTCAACTAAACGAGCTTGAGTAATGCAAGGAGGAAGATTATTAGGCATATCAAAGACCGTTGTGTAACCGCCTCGTAAGGTTGCAGCTGCAGCAGAACACCAATCCTCTTTATACTCTTGTCCTGGAACTCGAAAATGAACATGTGGATCTATTAAACCTGGGAAAGCTATTAAATTTGTAGCATCTAATTTAACAGTGTCATTACTTTTAATAAGAAAGCTCTTTCTTTCGCCAGTTAAAGTTAATACATTGCTGATTTCAATCATGCAACATATTCCTTTACTTCTTCTCTTAAAAAAGTTTTTTCACAATACTTGCATCTCAATTTAATAATCTCATTATGCTTATATAAATCAAAACAGGTTTTTAATGGTTCATTTTGAGTGACGCAACGTGGATTGGGACAGCGCATAATATCAATTACCGACTCTGGTAATAAAGCCTTATGCTTTTTTATCACCTTAAAATCTTTAATGGTATTAATTGTAGCATTGGGAGCAAAAATTGCTATCTCATGCATTTCTCTATCTGTCAAATACCGATTTTCCATCTTAATTAAATCTTTAAATCCTCTATTTCCTGATAAATTAAGTCCAATCGTTACTTGGTTTTTGTGATCTACCAATTTAAGCAACCTCAAAATAGTTATAGCCTGTCCAGCAGGAATATGATCAATTACTGTGCCATTATTAATGGCGGTTACTGAAAGAGTTTTTTCCATAGACACCCCTCAAAATAATTCTTTATTTAAAATTAAAGCCAGTAAAGCTTCTCTTACATAAAGACCATTTTCTGCTTGTTCAAAATAATAAGCATGCTTTGTTCTGTCAACCGCAACCTCAATTTCATCAACTCTCGGTAATGGATGCATTACTCTCATATTAGGCTTTACTTCTCTTAACATCTCTGCTGTTAATGAATATTTGCCTTGTATTTGTTTAAATTCCGCTTCATCAAATCGTTCTTTCTGAAGTCTAGTTATATACAAGATATCAACCTGATCAATAATTTCATTAATGTTACTATGGATAGAGTAATTCATTCCTTTTGAACTTAAATAGTCACAAATATACTCTGGCATTTTTAGTATATCGGGTGATACAAAGTAGTATTTTGTATTATAAGCTGCGCAAGCTTGCGAAAGAGAATGTACTGTTCTCCCATATTTTAAATCACCTACAAAGGCTATATGAAGATCATCCAACCTACCCTGACATTCATAAATAGTGTATAAATCCAAAAGCGTTTGCGATGGATGCTGATTAGAACCATCGCCAGCATTGATAATGGGTTTATTAGAAACTTCAGCTGCCATTCGTGCAGCCCCTTCCTGAGGATGCCTTAATACAATAACATCCGCATAAGCTGTAATTACTTTAATGGAATCGTATAAAGATTCACCTTTTTTTGCAGAAGTAGAACCTGCATCTGAAAAACCACAAACCCCTCCCCCTAGTTTAAGCATAGCAGCTTCAAACGATAGCCTTGTTCTAGTAGAAGCTTCAAAGAAACAACTTGCAAGAATTTTACCCTGTAGAAGATTTTTTTTTGGTGACTGCTTAATTTTTTTAGCAGTATCTAAAATTAAACTTATTTCTGATTGAGAAAGTTCTGAGATTGAAATCAAATCTCGATCATAAAAGTGATTGCTCATCAGCTCTCCATTAAGTTTGAGTTAAATTAATTTTTCCAGTCCTATGTCCTGAAAGTATTTCTTGCCAAAATTTTTGTTCTATAGCAATGTAATCTGGTGGATAGCAATAAAAACTTATTAATAATTTAATATCATTTTTTTTATCAAATACCGGCTCTATTAAAACTTGATTTTCTAAAGGCAAAATTTTGGCTAAAGTTTTGTTACGAGCTTCAATATATTCCCTTTGGTAATTCTCATGATTATCATAAAATTTTTTAATAATATTATTAATCGTTTCTTTAACAAAACTAACTGTTTCCTCTAGATTACTTTCTAAACTGATGTGACATTTTACGGTATATTCACATAAATTAGTGTTAGGAGATAAAGAAGTTATGGCATTAGTTAATACCAAACCATTAGGAATTTTAATTGTTTTACCAGTTGCTCGCTTAACATTTAATGCACTTACTTCATAAATTTTAAAATATAAAAGTCCCACGGTATCAACATAACCAGAAAAAGCTTGGATTTGAATAAAATCGCCTTTATTAAATAAGCCACGCCAATTAATTATCAGCCAACCCACAAGATTCATTATTGTTTCTTTATTGGTCACCACTAACCCTGCAGCAACCAAGCCCAATACTGTAAAAATGTGAGCAAAACCTTCGACCCAAATTTTGGCCAGCACTAAGATAAAAATAAAAACAGCAACATAAATTAATCGATACTTAAACTTAACTCTTTGTTTTTTATAATCATATTTACTTGCAAAAAAAATGTAAATCAATAAAGAACAGATAGTTAAAACAATACCTGAGATAATAGTATTAGCTAAATTATTAATTAAATGACTTACAAAAACTTTAGAAAGCAATTCTTTCATTATCTTAACCTATTATTGTTTACTTTTTATTCTTGCAAAACATTAGCGTATTTTACAAAACTATTAAATAAGTTTCGATAATTAACAACAACTCTTTATTATTAATATTTTCTTTTTAGAGTAAATATTGGACATCAAAAAAATTTAGCTAACAAGTCCTTGCCGGTTTTTGCCAAACTTGCTGAGGTAGCTAAGCATATTTCTTTTGACCACAGCCCCCTTTTAAAGCCATAAGCTAAATTCTTTACAGCAATTTCATATTTGAATGCACTAATACCTATATCAATTAATTTTTTATCAGGATCCACCTCTATTTTAGTCAATTTCTTATGTTGATATGCAGTTATAAGAGGAATATAAAATTGTATAGTAGTCTCTTTTTCATTTATAATAACAATTTTAAGGCCCGATATTAATCGATTTAGAATTTTCTGTATAGCTATAATGTCTCTATTTTTTTCGGATCCAACAAAAGCAATTGCCACAATATTAGTATGATATAATGCTTGATAGTGATAAATAATAAGCAATATTTTATTGATTAATATTCTTTGTAATTCTTTTTCTGAAAAATGGGGATATGTTTGATAGGTAAGCCTAGGAGTAGAATGGGGTTTGTTAATTAATTCTCTCATTTTTATATTAACTACCCCTGCTCGTATTACTGCTTCTCCTATATTAATTGCTATAGCAATAGTCATATTAATCCCCTTTATTGTTATTCAAAAAAATCAAATTTGCTCTAATTACTTTAATCACTTAATTTATCGCTTAAATATTAAACAATAGCAAGTTAAAAATAATATTCCTTCGTTTTTAATTTAAAAATCATTTACTGTAGTATTAAATTATAGCTAAATGAGTTTTAACTAACATTAAGTGATTACCGCTTATTTACAAACTATGAAAACAACACAATCTAATTTTCTTTTTATATTATTTTTATGTTTATTAGTAAGCATTGGCTCATTAGCTTTAGTCATTTATTTACCTTCCATGCCTGCCATTACCAAGGATTTTCATACTACTGCTTCAGCAACTGAATCTACTTTCACTTTATATATGTTTTGCTTCGGTATCTCTCAGCTAGTTTATGGTCCGCTATCTGACCTCTTTGGTCGAAAAAAAATAATTATATTTGCCATGATAATATATATTTTAAGCAGCATAACTAGTGCATTATCTATTTCTATCAACATGTTGCTAATAGCTCGCTGTTTTGAAGGTATAGGGGCAGGAGGAATTAATGCACTAGCAAGAGCCGTAGCAAATGATCTATTTACGGGAAAATTTTTAACCAAGGCACTTTCGTATACTTCTATCGCTGCTTCTTTATCAGTAATGCTATCGCCAACTTTTGGAGGATTTATCCAAGAGTATTCACATTGGCAAACTAATTTTTGGATATTATCGATTTATACTATGCTATTACTAATAGCAACTATTTTTTATTTTCCTAACACTGTTGCTTTAACACAAAAAAGCACTTCTTATTTATATTATTTCTATAGCCAATATAAAAAAGTATTAACTAATAGAAATTTTCTCTGTTTTGCACTAGGTGCAAGTATCGCTTTTTCTGTTTCTTCTGCTTATTACACCGCCTCTCCTTTCATTTTTCAGCATCGTCTTTATTTAACGCCAAGTGAATATGGTATGTTATTTTTATTTACTTCTGGTTGTTATATTTTAGGTAGTTTTTTTACAAGCTATTTTTCCATGAATGAGTACAAACGGTTTTGGTTAGGAGTCTTTATATTAAATATCGCTATTCTAATCATGCTAAGTTTTAGTTTTTTGGATATTTTTAATATCTATGCAATAGTTATGCCTATGATGCTAGCAATGTTTTCCATAAGCTTAATTTTTATTACTGGCATGACTGAAGCCGTTAAACATTTCAAGTCCATAGCTGGAACCGCTGCCGCAATGCTTGGCTGCTTACAAATTTGCGCAGCTTCCACGACAAGTGGCATTATGGCACATTTACCACAAGAAACTGTATTGCCACTCAGTCTATTATTGCTTTGCCTTTCACTTGTAGTAGCCGGCATTGCAACTTTTATTAAACGACATAAAGAATAATTTTAAAAGCATTTAACTATCTTTAATGGATATTTATATAAAGAATTTAATTAACAAGAAAAAGAAGCTGATATCTCTTGGTTTTATAAATATAAAACCAAGAGATTAACTAGATAGTAGTTTCTATTAATTACTTCTCATGGTCAATACTGGAGTGTTATAAATTCCAGGATATGTATAGTAACAAATAGTCTGATTAGTATCGGTTATTTCTCCATAAACATTACCTGTATCAGGTAAATTTAAAACCATAGGAACAGCTCCTTGTATAAGATTATTAGTATCTACATTAGCAGGTCTTTGTGCAATATTATCTTGATAATTTACATTGGTAAATTCAATACCTTGGGGATTTTTGCCAGTGATATACCCACCACTTGTAGGAAATACTTGGTTAGCTGGTTTAAATGTTAAAGCACTTGGGGAAGGACAATTTTGATTAAAATCATGTGAAGTATAAAAAAATACAGGGGCTGCAAATGTAACTGTTGCAGTAAAAGCAAGGGCGCTAATAAGGGTTAAAGTAGTTTTTTTCATAAATTTTCTCCTATGGTAAAAAGTTAATAATTAATGAGCCGCAGCTTGTGCTGGTGGAGGATTACAGAATGCAACACATTGCGTATGAGAAATTACTTGCCCACCACAAGTTGCAAAGCAATCACGATAATTGCTATCACAATTGCCGCCAGAATTATTATTGGCAGTATAATTGCAACTAGAAGTATCTAAAAAGTCGTCCGGTGATTTCTTTATTTTTCTTCCTTCAGATTGACGTTTATCTTTATATGCTTCATAAGCAAGTTGAGCATTAGTTTCAGCTGTTTGTTGGCATTGTGCATTTTGCATATTATTTTGCATATTTTGCATAGAGGTAGATTGCTGACACATCATTTTCATTTGATTACATTGCATTAAACACATTCTACCTGAGCTACTTTGAGGTGGAATATATGAATAGGTGGTTTGGTATTGGGGGGGCATTGGACCACACCCAGTTAATCCCAATGAAATACATAATCCTAAAACTGATAAAGACAGACAGCGCTTTAACATAAATTAACCTCGTTGCTATTATTATTGCGCGCAATTATTACACATAAAGCTTAAGGCTTGCTTAAGAAAATTGATAATATGTCTTGTTTAAACCAATATTTAATCACTTTCCTGGAAAAATTATCGGATAATGGGTTTCTGCCTTTGCTTCAGAAAATAGGTGAATTTCATTAAAAAGACTAAGCTGAGATTCTGTTAAAGTACTTTTAATAGCAGTTAGCATAATTAGAATTTTTTCAATTAAAATTAATTGCAATGGTAAGGCGCTTAAATTACTTAATAATGCAAAAAGTTTATTTAACCCATTAGCAGTAGAAAACAATCTATTAAGAATATCCACTGCAACTACGTCACTATAACCCTCCCATACATTAAATTGTATATTCATTAAAGCAAGTCTTTCATTGAGTATACGGTTGAGTCTGCCAAAAAATATTGGTCCTTGTGAAAACATAACAGCTTGAGCTTTAGAAATAGTACTTTCTGCTACGACAGCCCCACCTCCGCTTCCTCCAGCAGCGGCAGCTGCTCCACCGCCACCAGCAGCTGTTGCAATCAGATTATCGCTAATATCATCAACTGTTTCTCCCATTAGACCAGCAGTCTCAGCTTCAATTTCAGTTTCAAAAGAAAATAAAGCTTTTCTTAATATTGGTTTTAATGTAATAGTTATTTCTTTTCTAGCTATACAAGATGGTTCTTCAATTGACACGGTTTTAGTTGCGACATTAATGGTAAGAGTACTACCATAAGGAATAATAAAAACGGGTACTGTATGGCCAAAGTCCATATGGGATATAACTATTAGATCTTCACAACCAAATTCTTTTAGAATAGCTAAAATAACACTGTCATATTTTTCAAAATCCTCATAAGAGATTTGACCACCCGGTCGACCAAACAACAAAGCGTTTATTTTTAAAAATAAACCTCTTCTGCCTAGTTCCCGTAAAACATCTTGAACTTGGGTGGGTGTCCATCCTTGCTCTGAAGTTTCAATAAATAAAATACTATCTTCCCAAACTGCTTCACTAGGCCAAACATCTGTATCTTTTAAGTCATTCAATAACTCTAAACATCCCCCCATTAAATGGCCAGACACACTTCCCTCACCTTGTAAAAATTTCCATCCAGCTTCTGCATGACTTTGGCGTTGTCTATGTTTAAACAGACTGGCTTTATCACCCCAGTGCAAAAATTCTTCTGTCCAACGACCAGAGCTAGGTTCAAGCTTACCAACTGGCAGAATAGAAAATAAATGTCGACCTATAGAATCAATGGTATAGTCAGGAAACTCTATTTGTTCTGCAAAACCACACATAACACTAGGGCCATAAAAGCAAGATAGCCCTGCCTTTAAACAAATAAATAACAAAACTGTAGAATCAGAAAAACCCATAACAATTTTTGGGTTTTTTTGAATAATTTCATAATTAATATAAGGCAAAATTCGTATTGCTTCATCCCCTCCAATTGATGTAAAGATTGCTTTAATTGAAGTATTTTCGAAAGCTGCCATTAGGTCTTCTGCTCTCTTTTCTGGATGAGAAGATAAGAAATCAGCGGGTGCATGTGTATGCTTTAATTCCACAACTACAAGCCCAAAAATATCTCTTAAGCGCTGTATACCTAAATGATAAACGTGTGGATATAAATTTGAATATCCACTAGAAGCTGAGATAATTGCTATTTTATCACCTGGTAATAATGCTGGAGGTTTAATTAATGGCATTGTAGTCCTCTATTATTTATAATAAATTTATAGCAGCACTATTTATATTTTATGATGATCTATATTTAAATGCTCTGAATTATAATCAGGGCTCTTACAATACAGCGCTTTAAAAAACCTAATCAAGACCTTAAAAACTTACATTAATAATTAACTTGCTTTAGTAGCTCCAGCTGCATAAAAATATTGCAATTTTCATCAAAATGATTCAAGCTTATCACTAGAAAATATACATATAATCACCTATTTAAAATTTTTATGATTATAATAAGACTCTTGTATGAATATGATATTAAAAAGAAACAGGCGCTTAAGTTTCAAAACTATAGCTGTTTTTTCCTTAACCATCTGGTGCATTTTCGCGATCTATGCTTTTTACTATCCTCAATCAAAAAACTTTTATAATTATATTGCCTACATTACTTCAGTATTTTATATTTTAACTTTGCTATTTATAGGAAAAGTTTGTTCTCAAACCTCTCAAAAAGATCGTTTCACTTTTTTGATATTTGGAATAGGTATTTTAGTTTCACTTATCAAAGACTCCATTGCCAACTACATATTACCTAATCTTGCATGGTTACATATTCCTAAAGAATTTGGTTATTCATTTGTCTACATAGGCTATATCAAATCCTATTTTTGGAATATTATAGTACTTGTTTTTTTAATAACTTTATTAAAAAAATATTTTATGAACAAAATAGTTTATAAACCTAGCTTTTTAATTTTCATTATTTTTTATTTAATTCTCTTTTCAGTTTTACTTTATTTTAGTCAGCCACAAAAACTCCAACATATTAATTGGATGAATATTGCCTATTTTGGCATATGGTTTATTGATAGTATTAATTTTATTCTGATCATTTATGCATTAATTCATAGCAAAAATATCAACCTTAGCTGGCTATTAAGCAGTTTAGTCGTAATGGTTAGTATCGAATTTTCAGCTGTTTTTTATTATAATTATAACTACAATCAAAATTTTGACGCACTCAGTGATTTATTTTGGTTATTATGGATAATATTAGCTTTTTTAGCATTCTATCGTATCTATCATAAAAAAAACTACCAAATTAACAGCTGGTTTGTTGCTCCTAATACACTAGAGTCAAAATTAGCATTTTCAACTTTTGCCCTAACTAACTTAGGTCTTATTATATTTTTCATACTAGCTTATATGTTTGATTTCATAAATACCCAAAAATTTATCTGCGGATTTTTATTAATAATGACCTATAGCTTAATCTCTATACTGATTGCAAAACGAATAGCCGGGTCTTTTACGAAACCCTTTCAACAGTTACAATGTAATATACAGGAGTTAATGTCATTACAAAAAATACCAACTAAATCTTTTCATTTTGAAATTTCTGAGTTTGATTTTTTACAAAAATTTATTGTCAATCATTTTACAGAATATAACAACAAATCGGAACAAATTAAAACAATGGCAAAAATGGCTGTCCAAGTTGCACACGATATACGTTCTCCTGCTGCTGCAATTATGATGCTAGTAAAAGAAGAAACAAATTTACCTGAACAACAACGAATTTCTTTACGAGAAGCAGCAACACGCGTACAAGATATTGCAAATAACTTACTAAATAATTATCAACAAAAACAAGTTTACTCACAATCGCATTTGCTCATGCTAGTACCAACTATCTTATCAGTTATCTCTGAAAAAAGAGCTCAATATCATAATAAAAAAATAAATATTTCAACCTTAATTAACAAAGCGGCCTACTTTAAATATATAAATGTTAATGCTACTGATTTTAAAAGAATAATTTCCAATTTAATTGACAATTCAGCAGAGGCAGTTTGCGAAAAACAATCTGGAACTATTGATATAAAAATTAAAGCAAATGATCAAAAAGTAAAAATTATTATTACTGATAATGGCCTAGGAATAGATGATTTTCATTTAAAACAATTAAATGAAGGAAAAAAAATAAATTCTAGTAAAAAAAGCGGCTTTGGATTGGGATTAGAGTATGTTAAGCAATTTGTTATATATCATCAAGGAAATATTGAATTTGAGTCAACTCTTGGTGAAGGTACTACAATCACTTTATTGTTTAATACTGAAAAATCACCCTGCTGGCTAGCTGAAGAAATAAGTCTTTGTCCTGATCAAAAAATAGTTATTTTAGATGATGATTATTCTATTCATGGTGCATGGGATCAACGTCTTTTTAAAATTAAATCACAGTATCACTTTTTAGAAATACATCATTTTTATTCTGGTGAAGATTGTCTTAATTATCTATCCACCCTTTCAATTAATGATCATAAAAAAGTATTATTATTGTGTGATTATGAGCTAATTAATCAACCGTTCTCTGGGTTAGATATCATAGAAAGAAGTAAAACAAACAAATCAGTTTTAGTAACAAGCTATTACGAAAATGAAAAAATAATAAAAAGATCAATTTTAGCGAACACTAAAATTTTACCGAAATCATTGGCAGCAGAAATACCATTAAATATTCAGATAGAAACTCAACTTTCTGTTCAACAACCAGACATTATATTAATTGATGACCAAAAAGAATTAAGTCTCATTATTCAATTCTTGGCAAAAAGTAAAAATATAACTATGGATGTATTTAACGATCCTTATAGTTTATGGGAAAAACTAGCTTACTACCCTTTTAATATAATAATATGTTTTGACTATGATTTAAATCTACCAATCAATGGTATTGAATTAGCTTATCAGCTATACAGTTTAGGGTATCATAATTTATACTTAGCAACGGGTTATGACATTAAACAAAGTGATGTTCCTTATTTTATTAAAGTACTTTCTGATAAAATGATGTTGTTAAAATTGAGTAACACTAAATCAACATAAAAAATATTTCTTTATCTAAATGTTGAACTATTATTGAATACGATGGACTATTAATTTTCTTTGTTTTATCTCTCCTTTCTGTATTTGATTAGCTTAATATTATTTTTATTAAGATCTTTATTTTTGTAAGTGAGACAAAAATAATGCTTTTACTTTTTTCCATTCTGGTTTAGTTAAACGATAGCGCCATTGTGCTTTATGTTTACCATCTAATTCTATCACTTTGTTTTCTTCAATTTCATATAAATTAATGTCAAAATTAACAAAGAAATTGCGCATTCCAGTATTTTCTTCCATTGTCTTAAAAATAATGTTTTCAAGCCCCAAAGTTTCAAACCCATATTCCAGTAAAGTTAAATGTGCTTCTAAAGCATATTGGTTTCGCCAAAATAGGTGATGTAAAATAATACCAAATACGCCTTTTTTATCAGGCAAATATAGTTCTGGAAAACCAACAACTCCCATTAATTTACCTGTTTGTTTCTCAAACATATGAAATAATGCACATTCATACTTATAATAACCATCAATATGAGACTGGACTCTTATTTTTGTTGTAATTTCAGTCCATTCTTTACCAGTGTAGGTAAGATACTTAAGATGTCTCATAGTAATAAGGTCATTTAAAATATCTTGCATTGCAAAAATGTCTTCAGGCGCTGGTAATTTCATTATTATTCTTGCTGTTTCGAATATTGGTAGATGACTTAATTTACTTTGCATTAATAATGCCTACAATTTTAAATACTATACAGATATTTAATTTAAACTTTAAAATGATTTATTAAATTTCATTTGCTTAACTCAAGGCTGGAAATAATTTATACAGCTTAATCAGTTTGAATAAAATGTCAATTACTTTAACTTTATAATTAAAACAAATTTTTTATTAAATAATTAAACTAAGTTACCGAAATTGTTAAACTTTCCGACATCACTTCATCAAAACTAAAAATAAAGGCATCTTTTCGAACAACCGCAGTTTCAGATTTAGCAACCCCCATTGTCAACCAAATATTTTTTTCAATAACAACTCCTTCTTTATTGCAGTGACGTCGCCATGCTTTATTTATAATGCAAAGTTCAACCCATTTATTATAAGCCTCTTCATCAGTTACTTCTTTTCCTTCCCTAGTATTGTAACTCAACCAACTCTCTCGTATTCTTTGCAATGCCGCTCTATAATTATTTCTAGCTATTTCAGCATCTTTTAAAATAAAGTTACCAGGTATAGAACTCCAAAATCCAGATCTTAGACCATCAATAAATGAACCACTTCTGTTCCACCAGCCTCCTATTCCAGATTTAACAGAATTGGCTATTATTGTTATCCCATTGGGTACCCAGCCACGAATACCAATATTAACTGTCTCTGTCATTACGCCTTTCAAGCCATCAGCTGATATACCTTTAATGATATCAGCTGTTGCAGTAATAGCTGGAGGAACTTGTGAACGAATTAATAACCCAGCTGTAGTTGAAAAGGTATTAAATTCTTGTTCTGCTTTATGGGCAATAAAATAATCACGCATTGTTTCATAAATTGCATCACCAAATACTCCCCAAAATACAGCTCCACATAGCATAAAATAATAGCTAACTGGTAATTCCTTTATAGCTTGAATGATAAATTCAGTAAGCTCATCCATTTTTGTTGGGGCGCCAGCAATATTAATTGGAACCACTGGATCGCCATATCTTTTTTGTAAATAACTTAACAACTTTCCTGCATTTAATACTCTAGGACCAGGTCTTTCTTCTGCATTCTTCGGAATATCTCCTGTTAAATACAGGGCACGAATAATTTCCCGTGGTGTTAATAATGGATAAGCAGCACGAATATTAGTTGCTATAGCCGACATAAGCGCTGTAGCTCTCGAAGTTGATTCAGAAACATATTCAGGATTGAGTGGTTTTAAAGCAATTTTAACATAAGACCCAAAGTTGGAAATTCTAGCAATGTTACCAAAATGATCTGCGGCACCCACAACTAAAACATTCGAAAATCCCATTGATCCAGGCCATATAGCATAGCATTTCTTAGAAGTAGGCCCTATATTGTGACCGTCATTTCCAGCTGCCGAAACAAATAGAGTACCATTTAACCTACCTGTTATTATCTCAGAAATATGCGCATAAGTTTTTTGAATATCTGTTCGAATTAAATTATACGCATGCTCACCTTGATCTTGACATTTATGTACAGTCATCCATGCCATGGAAACCACATCAGGTCGTCTACTAGCAACATATTTCAAGGCACGATAATCTAACTCAAGTCTTTCTTCCCACTTAATGGTTTCTCTTTTTAAACCAACATCCACATAATAATAACGAGTTCTTGGTCCTAATGAACAAGCAATGATAGTTGCAGTTTGTGTACCATGAGAAAGCCCCCTACTAAAATCTACTCTTTTATCTCTATCAATTCCTTGAGGCTCTTGGCCTGAAAAATCGCAACCAATCACATCATCAGGACAGCTTGTGAAACTTTTAGGTTTGAAATTTACTAATTTGCCTGGAAATATTTCACAGTATCTTTTAATGTGAGCTGTTGATATTTCACCGTCAATGATAGCTATCGTAGCAAAGTCTTTACTTTTTGAAGTTTGCTGAGAAGGTAATTCTTTTTGTGGCATGAGAATAACTTGTAATTATTGTTTAATATTGCTCAAATACTAAACTATTTTTAGGCCAACCAAAAGAAATTTTAAAAAATTATTACTTAATAGAAAAAGCCTCCTCCCAATTTTCATTATTATAATGCGTTGTTTAATTATATTATTACACTGATTTTCTTGACTAATACCCTAAGTAAAATTAAGCAAAATAATACACCATTTGGCTTATCGAATGAGTATATGTAAAATTCCTACTAAATAGGGGAGTCTATGATAAATATTCAATTAAACTGTTTAGTTCCTGAGCTATATGTCAAAGATATTAATAGAAGTTTAGCATTTTATAACCGTCTGGACTTCAAAATTCTTTACCAGAGAGAATCTGAAAAATTTGCTTTTTTAGAGCATAATGGCTCACAACTCATGTTAGAAGAATTAAGTAAGCATAGCTGGCTGACGGGTCTAACGGAAATACCTTTTGGTAGAGGCATAAACTTTCAAATTCGAGTTAATGATATTAATCAACTTTATGAAATTTCTCTACAAAATAACTTTCAAATCTATAAATCTATTCACGAAAAGTGGTATCATGTTAAAGATTATCTTCATGGACAAAAACAATTTCTTGTTCAAGATCCTGATGGCTACTTGATAAGGTTTTTTCAGGCTTTGGGCAACAAATCAACCTAAATATCAATGCTCTACTATAAAATTAACCAAGTTACACATAAAAAATTTCAAACTATTTTTAATCTTTTACTTAGGCTTTATAAAAATAGACAACTATCCAGAGGGTTGTCATCAAGTTGTCATAATTTTACTTTATCTTATCAGCCTATAGCTCAATCAGAGGATAATATGGCTGCACATTATTTTATTTATTTGGTTATTGGTATTGCTTTTCTATTTGATTTCGTCAATGGGTTTCATGACGCTCCTAACTCTATTTCAACCATTGTAGCAACTGGTGCACTAAAACCAATTTGGGCTGTTGTTTGGGCAGCTTTTTTTAATTTTATTGCTTTTTTATTTTTTCATTTAAAGGTAGCCAGTACTTTAGGCGCTGGTTTAGCCAATCCTGATGTTATTACACCTTTTGTGATCTTAGCTGCTTTAAGTAGCGCAATTATTTTTAATCTATTTACTTGGTATATTGGGTTACCTTCGAGTTCATCACACGCTCTAATTGGTGGGCTAGTCGGTGCTGTTATTATTGCTGCAGGCATTAATAATCTAAAATTACTTGGGTTAACAAAAGTATTGCTTGCTATTGTTATTTCACCATTGTTAGGTTTGCTGCTCAGTGCATTACTACTTTGGCTAGTTCATTTATTTTTTTCCAAAAATACTAAGCGAACTTCTCATTGGTTTAAGCGCTTTCAACTGATCTCAGCAGCTCTATTAAGCCTTGGTCATGGCGGGAATGATGCACAAAAAACTATGGGTATTATAGCCGTTACTCTATTTTCTGCCAATTTACTAGGCCCTACTTTTTATGTACCTATATGGATTGTAATTTCTTGTAACTTAGTAATGGGATTAGGAACACTTATGGGTGGTTGGCGTATTGTAAAAACATTAGGTGAACGAATTACGCAACTTAATGCAATTAATGGCTCAATAGCAGAAGCTTCATCTGCAGCAGTTCTTTTTGCAGCGACTTATTTAGGTATCCCAGTTTCTACCACTCATATTGTAACTGGTGCTATCACAGGCGCAGGTACAAAAAATGGACTAAGATCGGTTAACTGGAAAATTTTACAAAAAATTGTCCTCACTTGGTTCATTACTATTCCTTGTACCGGTTTAATTGCAGCTACTATTATTGCAATACAAAGATTAATCTAAGATGAGAATTCTTATTATTGAAGATGAGAAAGCTATTAGACAAATAGTACGTTATGCTTTAAACAATACCACTTATATCTTACTTGAAGCAGAAAACTGTCGTGAGGCAGAAAAGTTAATTGCTGATTTTACACCACAAATGATTTTACTAGACTGGATGTTACCTGGCAAAAGTGGTATTGAATTTGTAAAGCAATTAAAAGAAAATAGCATCACTCGTTATATTCCTGTGATTATGTTAACTGCAAAAACAGAAGAAGATTACAAGATAAAAGCCCTTGAAATAGGTGCCGATGATTATATTACCAAGCCATTTTCACCAAGAGAGTTAATTGCTCGCATTAAAACTGTATCAAGGCGAGGTCCTTTAGTAACGCCTGAAGATAAAATACAAATAAAAGATTTATATTTAAATATCTGCACACAAGAAGTCTATGTAAATAACCATAAAATATCTCTAAGCGCTACTAATTACCAATTGCTTTATTTTTTTATTAAGCATCAAAATATTGTCTATAGTCGAGAGCAATTATTGGCACATGTTTGGCCAGGAAAAATAGAAATCGATGACAGAACAGTTGATGCACAAATACGCCGTTTGCGAAATAGCTTAAAACCATATGGATATGATATCTGGATTCAAACTGTGCGTGGTGGTGGTTATAAATTTTCAAGTATCTCTTGAAAGATCTGGTAATAAAATAGTAATTTGTCATCATAATGTAACAGTTAATAAATAATATGTTGTTATCTAAATAAAAAAAGAGATGCCTATGTCGAATAAATTTCTAATACTATTAGTTAGTATTTTTTCATTACGCTCTGTTGAGTCAAATGCAAGCTTAATCAAGCAATTTATTAATGACACAATAATTAGCGGGGACTTGAGAACTTATGAATTTAATCGAGAATATAGTAAAGTTCCCAGTCAAAATGCTGTTTCTTTTGGTGGAGGATTAAATATTTTAACCGGTGAGTTACTACCTGGATTACGTTTTGATGGAGAATTATACACTGCACAACCTTTTGGATTAAATAGCGATGAAAGAAATCGAGTTGATAATACCTTACCTGGCTATGCACTGACCACACTAGGTCAATCTTATTTACAGTATCAGCACGCTAATTTATTGTTACAAGGTGGCAACCAATTATTAAATACACCATGGATTAATTCGACTGACTCACGCATGATCCCTGCAACTTATCAGGCTGTATACGGTCAAACACTACTTTTTCAACATTTTACAGTTACTTTATTACGATCATTTCGATATAAAGGACGCAGTGAAAACGGTTTCACAAAAACTAACCTTTATAATACCAATAATATTGGTGGAACCAATATTACAGCCTTTGGTAACACGCCAGATAATGGTGCATTATCTTTTGGAGTTAACTATCAATTAAATAATTTAGCTGCCCAAGCATGGTATTATCAATTTTATGATTTCTCACAATTATTTTATGCCGATACTAGATATAATTTTAATAATTTTTTTAATTTGAAACCTTTTTTATCAGCACAAATACTCCAAGAAATTGGAAGTGGCAAAAATCTATTAAGTGATTATGAAGGTGGAAATGCAAATGCTATTGCCTTTGGATCAAATTTAGGAATTAATTTCTGGGACATTACTACTTCAATTGCCTATAACTACATTCCACAGCAAGAAAATGCTTTCAAATACGGTGACATTTTATCTCCTTATACATCAGGTTATGCCGATGATCCACTTTACACCACTTCAATGATTGCTGGATTGGTTGAGAAATCATCAGGGCATGCAGTAAAACTAACTGCAACTTTCAATTTATTAAATAGCACTCTGCTATTTTCTAGTAGTTATGCAAAATATTTTACTCGACCTTATCTAGCTAATACATCAGAAATTGATGCTGATCTAACCTATAATTTTTCACAGCGACTTAAGGACTGTTCTATTCGCTACCGAATTGGCATTCTAAACGGAAACTCTTCAACAGGCCGCTTTGTCTATAACCGGATTATGTTGCAATATATATTTTAAAGGTAAATTTTTTTAGTATATTCAGTCAACAGACTAAGTCTGTAGTGTAAACTAATAGCCTTATTAACATCATACTCAGGAGACAATACAACCGGGTTACATCCAGAACCTACCCGAAGTCTATTTTTATAACTAATTGTATAATGAAAACATTTAACAGTCGATAAGTAATAAATTAAAAATTTAATGCGGCTGAATCTTTGATGACACTTGCTTCCATTTCAACATATCTACGTTTGGAAACCATGTAGTTTCAAAATAAGTTAACCCATCATCATTAAGGTAATGTCTCACATAAACAATTATCATTGATTCTCCAATAATATTATTTCATTTGGTGTTAGAGGAATATACATTAACACTCTTTTTACTAAATGTTTTTAAATTTCGCGGGCTAAAAGCATTTTTTCCTGCTTTTTCTAAGCCCTATATCCTGGAGAATTATATCATTGTCTTTTACCATATTCTTTCAAATAATTCTTCACACGTTATTAAAACTGTATTTTTACTCATATAACCTCCTACAGTTTCAACTACACTTACTATGCTTTCTTTACAAATTTTAAGTATACAGGTTAGACATTTATAGCTTCGGGAATTACCTATCAGCTATTCTTTCATTTAGGGGAGATAGATATTTATTTCTCTAGAATTCCCCCACGATCAAATAACGATCATTATAAATAATATTATATTTCATTTATAAAATTTTTATTTTTATTAAGAATGATACCCGGGACTGAAATCAAACCAGCACGGAAATTTAATTTCCTGATGGATTTTAAGTCAACTACGACAATCCTTCTAATTGCTTGAATATTAATGAAAAACTACTTTTTAGTGCAATCATTTTCACGACCTTTTGCGCAGCTTGAAACCTACTATAATCAAATACCTACGTTTGAGTTTTTCTAATGACAGTTAGAATCTTCTAATCACTTTTGAGACTGTTTAACATCTTTTATAACATGTGTTATTTAAAGGCTTTTAGCGTCATTAATTGTATTTTAGCTGCGTTTAAAACGACACTATTTTTTGTAAAAAATGCATGAATTTTTACTAAAAATACTTGCATAAGTCCTGCTAAAAAATTATAATGACGATATTATGTATACACGCAGCTTTGAAAAAGTAGCACATCACCTCAAACCTGGTCACGTCTATCGACGAGAAAACTTGTTGCCTTATTCAAAAGCCATTGATCGAGACCTAATGCGACTCGCTGTTGATGGCTTATTAAAAAAAGTCGCGCCTGGCTTATACTATACACCTAAAACTTCTCGCTTTGGCCATTTACCACCAGACGATAGAACTTTAGTTGCAGCTTTTCTACGTGATAATGATTTTTTATTATTATCTTGGAATGATTATAACTCATTAGGCTTGGGATTAACGCAACTGTATAACCGTACTGTTGTTTACAACTACAAACGTCATGGGGTTTTTAAACTCGGCGACAAAGAGTTCGGTTTTCGCCGCCCTGCCCGTGGTTTTCCTAAAAAATTAACACCTGCTTTTCTTGTCGTCGATTTATTAAATAACTTAAATGAATTAGCGGATGAAAATACTGAGACGTTAAAAACAAAAATAAACAATAAATTACCAGCGTATTTATTAAAACAAGCGGCGACATGCGCCAAAAAGTACGGTAAAGTCACCACGAAAAAGTTTTTTATAGAGTTAACCTAATGCCGTTTTTGCACGAACTCCCTGACGTTAAAGAATTATTTAAAGTTGTCGCCAAAGAAAAACAGGTGCTCCCTGCTATTGTTGAAAAAAACTACTGGCTCATGCACTGCTTATGGGACTTGCAACAACAAGGCTTCGATTTCGAATTAAAAGGCGGCACATCGTTATCAAAAGGCTTTAATATCATTGAGCGTTTTAGTGAAGATATTGATATCCAATATTCATCCTTATGAATCAGCTAATGTTAAAATAAGAAAATTTTATGTTTTACTTTAACAAAAAAATAGGAGGAGCTATGAATCATTTTCAATCTTTTAAAGAATTGTCACCCTGTATTTTTGCAGATTTACTGGCTAGAAAAAATATCATGGATATTGGCATAAAACCTTTATGGCAAATCATGCCACGAATTGCCGGCCCTGCTTTTCCTGTACGTTGCTCTCCTGGAGATAATTTGATGTTACATGCCGCGATTTATAGAGCTCCAGCAGGATCTATTATCGTAGTA
>Ga0155558_108_pt1 | contig 72162 bp, 75 predicted proteins | sample RifCSPhighO2_12_FD_107215 | JGI IMG/M metagenome (GOLD analysis project Ga0155558, IMG submission 107215) | Gammaproteobacteria bacterium RIFCSPHIGHO2_12_FULL_35_23
CGAGTCCAATCTTTTTGAAATGAATAGTCATTATGTACATCCTATAATGACTGAAGAAATTGTGGATGTTGTGTGAACCTAGAAAGTGGCGGCAAAACGCAGCTTCCGTACCTTACCGCCATATTGACTTAGGTTGCTTGTAAGCTAAGAATTTTATCGCTAAACTTAGTATCCATTGCAATTGGTTGGAGCAAAAAATGAAGGTTGTGATTTTGTGTGGTGGTCAAGGAACAAGAATACGTAGCGTTTCTGAACATTTGCCTAAACCTATGATTGAAATTGGTGGCCGGCCTATTCTTTGGCATATCATGAAATATTATGCCTATTGGGAGTTTAAAAATTTTATTTTATGCTTAGGCTATAAAAGTGAAATTATCAAAAATTTTTTTTTGAACTATCGTTATTATATCCATGATTTTACTTTATCTTTATCATCTTCAGCAGTGAAATATCATACCCACGATCGCAATGATGATTGGCAAATAACACTTGCTGAAACAGGATTAGACAGCATGACCGGCGCTAGGGTTAAAAAAATAAAATCTTATCTTGGCAAAGATAAATACTTTTTACTTACTTATGGAGATGGGGTTGGTAATATTAACCTAAAAGAACTTGTGAAATTTCATCAGCGACATGGAAAAATTATGACTGTCACGGGCGTGAGGCCACCCGGAAGATTTGGTGAACTGGTTTCAAATAAGACTAATACAGTGATTGAATTTAATGAAAAGCCACAGGTTGCTAGCGGATTAATTTCAGGTGGTTTTTTTGTTTGTGATCAAAGAATATTTGATTATTTAAATGACCAAGAGGATTTAGTTTTTGAAGAAGGTCCTATGAAATCACTGGTTAGAGATAAACAATTAATGGTTTATCAACACGAAGATTTTTGGCAGCCTATGGATACTTATAGAGATTTTCAGTTTTTAAATAAGTTAGTTGAAACTAAAAAGGCTCCTTGGATGATATGGTAAGTTCATGATGAAGATATTAATCACGGGTGGAAAAGGTTATCTAGGTAGTGCGATCGCAAAAAACCTACAAGAAGGCCATAGAGAAAGAACAATAATTATTGGTAGCCATAGTTCCAAAGAGGCATTATTTGAAAACCCAAAAAATTTTACTTATAGACAGTTTAGTTTTTCAAATCAAGAATCTTTATTAACCTTATGTGAAAAGGTTGATGTTATTTTACACCTTGCTGCTTTAGATGAAACACAAACTGAATTAAATCCAGAGAATGCTTTACACGTTAATAGTCTGGGAACTTTTAATCTACTCGAGGCAGCCAAATTAAAAGGGGTCAAAAAGTTTTTTTATTTTTCAACTGCTCATGTCTATGGCTCTCCTTTGGAGGGGTATTTAACTGAAGAAGCTATCCCAAGGCCAGTTTCACACTATGCATTAACCCATAAGTTTGCCGAAGACTATGTGCTAAGCAATAATTATAAAACACTTAATCCAAAAGTAACGGTGTTTAGACTTTCAAATGGAATTGGTGCACCAGGTAATTTAAATAATGAACGTTGGACATTAGTTGTGAATGATTTATGTAACCAAGCAATAACAAAAAAAGAAATGTTATTGAAATCCTCTGGTAAACAGTATAGAGATTTTGTTACTTTAGCAGATATTAATAAAGTCATCGCTTATTTTATTGAGGCAGAACCCTCGCCAAAAATCACGGGTCTTTTTAATGTTGGCAGCGGAGTTAGTATGCAAATTTGTGAAATAGCAGCGTTAATACAGGAACGCTGTAAAGACAATTTTAATTTTACGCCAGAATTAATTATTCCTAAAACGCAATCAGCAGAGGATTTTAAACCTTTGAATTATTCTATTCAAAAATTAATTAATTTAGGCATTAAACCAGAAAATAATTTTAAAAAAGCAATTGATGAAACGTTATTTTTTTGTAATAAGGTAGTTAAAAAAGAATATGCTTATTAAAAATGAATTAGTTTCAATTATTATTCCTACCTATAATCAGGCGGGTTATTTAGAGGAGTGTCTTAACTCTATTTTAAGACAAACTTACTCCTGTTGGGAAGCAATTATTATTAATAATAACTCAACAGATAACACTTTAGAGGTAATAAAAAAATTTTCAGATGAGCGTATAAAAGTTTTAAATTTTTCCAATCATGGGATTATTGCAGCATCAAGAAATTATGGTGTACAGCATGCTAAGGGTAAAAGCATAGCGTTTTTAGATTCAGATGATTTATGGGATCCATACAAAATTGAAAAATACATGGATATTTTTTTAAAAAAGCAAGTCGATTTAATCTGTAGTGATGTGATATTATTTAATAATACGGAAAAAAAAAGACGGTATACTTCTTCTAATAAATTTTCTTATTCTTATCTTTTGTACCATACAAATAAAATCGTTACCTCTTCAGTAATGCTTAAAAAGCAAGTTTTTTTAGAAGCTAATGGATTTAATGAAAATAGTAATCTGGTAACTTGTGAGGATTATGACTTGTGGTTAAGATTGGCTTATCTAAAAAAATCTTTTTACAGTATACACTTGCCTTTAACTTATTATCGAGTTAATGAAGCTGGAGCATCCAGAAATTATCAGAATCATCTTTTGGCTACGTTAAATTTATTGGCACTTCATCACAAAAAATTTATAAAAAATTCCTTCTTAAACGATTTAAGAATGCGATCAAGAATTAGTATTGCTTTAAGAGGAGCTGGATACACGTGTTTTAAAAGTGGAGATTGGAATAATGCAATCCAATATTTTTTGAAAGCAATGAAAAAAAACTTTTTTTCATATAAAGTTTGGGTTGCATTAAGTATTGTTTATTTATATAAGATAAATTTTTTTAAAAAAGCTGAAGGTTAGTATGTTTGAAAATTGCTATAAAGGTAAAAGAGTATTAATTACAGGTCATACTGGCTTTAAAGGAGCCTGGTTAACATTATGGTTATTGCAGCTTGGTGCTAAAGTTTATGGTGTTTCCAAGGATATCCCAAGCAATCCCTCGTTATTTGAAGTTCTAAACTTGTCTAAGCTTATGGAAAAAAACTACCAAGTTGATATAGGTGACAAAGAAACTTTGTTACAAGTGTTTGCCGAAGTAAGGCCTGAATTTGTTTTTCATTTAGCAGCTCAACCAATTGTTTCTTTATCCTATCAGAGCCCGGTTGAAACAATTTTCACCAATGTTATGGGTACCGTTCATGTATTAGAAGCTTTAAGGCAATCTAAAAATTTATGCATAGGAGTCATTATAACCAGTGATAAGTGTTATGATAATGTAGAGTGGTGTTGGGGCTATAAAGAAACTGATACCTTGGGTGGAAAAGATATTTATAGTGGTTCTAAAGGTGCAGCTGAATTAATTTTTAAGTCTTATTATCATAGCTATTTTAAAAATCAAGATATAGTTAGAATTGCAAGTGCAAGAGCTGGAAATGTTATTGGTGGTGGGGATTGGGCTGTTGATAGAGTAATTCCAGATTGTATACGTAAGTGGTCAGCGAAACAAAAAGTAGAAATTCGCCAACCTCAAGCAACACGGCCATGGCAGCACGTTTTAGAACCCTTAAGTGGATATTTAAATTTAGGCTTAAGTTTGTTTTTAGGCAAATCTTTTGGTGAATCATTTAATTTTGGTCCAAATTCAAATGAAACTTATACAGTGCTTGAATTAGTAAATCAATTGAAAAGTTTTTGGCACGAATTGGTGGATATAGCTATAGGAACCGATTTATCTTTTCATGAGGCAGGATTGTTGAAGCTAAATTGTGATAAAGCACGAGCTTATTTGAATTGGCAGCCAACCTTAAGCTTCTCGGAAACTATGGCCATGACAGGTGAGTGGTATTCGGCATTTTATTCTCACAATACAGATATTAATAAGATCACTATTACTCAAATTGAGGCATACGTTAACAAGGCTAGTAATTTAAATAGAAATTGGAGCAGGTGATGGAGAAAATAATATTAACCCCGTTAAAAATTATTTCTCATCCACTTGGAGATCTATACCATATTCTGAAGTCACACGAAGAAAGTTTTATAAAATTTGGTGAGGCTTATTTTTCAACTATAGAGAAAGGGGCAATTAAGGGGTGGAAAAAACATTTAAAAATGACTTTGAATTTAGTTGTACCTCAGGGTAAGGTACGATTTGTAATAGTAGATGAAAACACTAAGCAATTTAATGAAGTGATTTTATCATTAGAAAATTATCAACGATTAACAGTTTCACCAGGATTGTGGGTTGCATTTCAGGGACTAGAAAAAAATAATTTAATATTAAATATTGCTGATCTTGCGCATGACCCAGCAGAAGTTATAAGGGCAGAGCTTGATCATTTTCCTTATTCCTGGTAGATGTTTCTAGCCCCTTGTTAGTGGCAATAATAGTTTGTAGCACTTGTCGCAAATTTTTTTCAAAATGTTCAGTTTTGAATTTTTGTTGAAATCTTTGCTGCCCAGCCTTGCCTAATTTTTCTCTCAATGCTGGATTTTCAATAAGCAAGATCAATTTTTCAGTTAAATCAGCAACATTATTCTTAGCAACAAGAAAGCCGGTGATGTTGTCTACAACGATATCAGGAATTCCGCCCTCAATTGTGGAAATAATAGGTAGAGAGAATTGCATAGCTTCGAGTAATACTAAAGGGAAGTTGTCGTTTAATGTGGGATGAATAAAAATATCTGCTTCACTAAAATAAGGATATTTTTTTTCACCGTAGGCAGCACCACGGAGAGTTATATACTGATTAAGCTGTAATTTATCGATACGGGAACAAATTTTTTTAATTTCATTGTTATCCATTGTACCACCTACAATGTTTAAATGAAAAAAATGAGTCTTAGTCTTTATTTTAGCTATGCTATCAATAAGAATGTATAAGCCTTTACTTGGCATTAAAGTTGATAAAAACAAAAGATTAACAACCGTATTATTTTTATGGGTTGGTAGCATATTAATGCTGTCAATGCCGTTTTCAACATAATAAAGATTGGTATTTTTTAAAGATAAATTATCGCATTCGTTTTGCATTACTTGCTTAGAGATAAAGATTAAACTGGTGTTGTTAAAAGCTAATTGGTAAAGAACTCGATAAAAAATAGATTTTGATTTTTCAGCAATACCTTTGCCATGAAAATGTAAAATTAATTTTTTTTTAAAAATTTTAATAAGAAAAATTAAACACCAATCGCGAAAGAAAGCAACTCCTGTACAGTTACAGGTAAAATAAATATAGGTTGGTTTAAATTTAATAAAAGTAGTAATTAATTTAATACTTAAACTAATTAATTTGGTGAACTTGGTTGGTGAAATTTTGCCAATTTGTTTTAAATCATTTACAAAATTAATAGGAATCAAGCTTTTTTGTAAACCCGCATTTATTATTGTGCTATCAAATATTTTCTTATTAATAACAGCAGCACCATGAGAAGGTGGGGGTATTTGCATAAGATAAGTTATTTTATTTTCTATCTGTTGCTTCATTTTTTTTGTCTTGCTTTAAGCTTTGATAGAGCATCCCTAAAAAAATCCAAAATGTCCCTGCATAAAGAGGGCTGGCAATCACGACATTAAAAGAAGCACCGATAACAATTAGCACAAATGAAAAAAAGCAACCTTGCGATAAATTACTTATTTTGTTAAGGCGTATTTTATTAAATAGAGTAAGGATTATTATGAATAAAGGAAGAACGCCAACAACACCTAAACGAACAATTGAGTAAACAAGAAAATTATGAGTGCCTAGCGTATACATAAAGTAATGATCATTGTAGTCATTTGTGCTGGCTATGAATTGGGCATTTGGATCATTGATGTTGAATAAAGGACTACCAAAGCCAAGACCAAAAAATAAATGGTTAGGCAATTGATTGGCTAATTCATAGGCCCAGAACATAAATCGCCACCAGGAATTATTATTGATAAAATGAGGCAGCGCATGAAAACCAAGACTATAATTATAAAAACTATTGAAATAGAAATATAATATGAAAAAGAAGATATAAAAAAATAATATAAGCAATGCAATAAAAATGGGATGAAATAGAATAGTTTTTAAGCGCTTATTTGCTAATACAATATAGCAAAAGGCAAAGGCAAAAAGCATAGGAATAAGAGTAAATTCATGTTTTAATAAAATTATAGCTGTAATGCCTAGAAAAATTAAGATGAACTTAAATTGATATCTTCTAAGTAATAAAGGTATTAAAGAAGGTGAGGAGATAGTATTTCCCAATATAATGGCAATGATTGATAAAGGGATGGCAATTTTATCTAAAAAGTCTGTTAAAAGAATATTCTTATGTTGTTTAATGAATTCTGCGCCTAAGAAAAAGCCGAACATAGAATACCAAAGCACCAGTGTTCTTAAATAACCATAAAAGCTATCCGTGTTAAATAAACTGATACCGGCACGTATTATACCGTACACAATTAAAAAATTGATTGCTAATAATATAATATTATTGTTTACCTCCCAAAAGTAGTTGATATTACGTAAATAAAAATATAAGCCAAATAAAGAAAATATTTCATTGATTAAAATTAGCTTTTCTAAAGGAAAGGCTAAGTTAATGATAAAAAGAACAAGCAGAATATTAACTGAAATGAAAAATACCTTTTTTTCTAGAGGTGAAGCGGTTAATTTTGAAATAGGATGCTTCAATAAAAGCAGAGCACGATTAAACATTTATTTACCTCAACAGAATCATCTATTAATTTTAATCAAGGGGATCTTTTTAATATCAATTAATTAAGCTATTTTTTTTAATGATATCTATGATTACAGAAAATTTTACAACTAGCAAAAATTAGTTGTAAAATTTATTAAAGTCAAAATTTGCTCACCACACTAAAAATGATGGGAGCAAAAAGTTAGGGGTTAAATGTAATTAAAATTGCTTAGTACTATATTTTTTAGAGAGAAAATACAAAAAGATATAAAGGAAATAATGTGTGCTTAGCTGTTCGTTTAAATAAGACTCAACAGAAGCTTGTAATAGCAGCGAAATCATAGCTAGTAGTAAAAATAATTGGAAAAAGCTATAACCATTTAAAAACCGTCTTAAAATTAACCATAAGTTACTAAGAATTACTAACGAATAAAAAAATAAGCCAATAATACCTGTTTCCAGAAAAGCACTTACATAAGAGCTATGAGCCTTATCATACTGATAACCACATTGATGTAATAATATGTATTGATTTCCCAGACCGACTCCAGTAAAAGGATTGTATTGATGAATAAGTAAAGTGATTGACTTTTGCCAAATATCAGTACGACCACCAAGACTGGTCATTTGTCCACCCCAGCGCATAATTAAATTATGAAAGTGCGGTAAAAAACTAACATAATAGCTAACAGTTAGTAAAATAACGCTACAAGCTATAAAAATGCCAGCTAATAAAAATTTATTAGCCGTTTTTTTATTTACTAAATAAGTAATATAAATACTTAATAGTGGAATTAATAAAAAAAGACTAGAAAATAAGCAAGAGCGACTATTTGAGGCAATAAGCAATGCCATAATGATTGGGGTCAGTAAAAGCGGTAAATAGAAATGGCGGTTAAATCCAGACCAGAAATTGATTAAGCAGAGAATTAATAAAGTAAATAGAATCCCTGCATTAGGGTTGGGCGCGCCGCTTAAGCCAAGTAACCAATGAGGTGAGTTAACATAAACACTGGAGTTTAAAATAAAAGCGGGGAAAAAAATAATCATAAGTATTGTCGCTAAAACAAATAAACTACAAACTATGAATAAATATTTATTCATAGCGTTAATAGTTAATTGATTAGCGCAGGAAATTTGTTGTTTGATAAAAAAATAGATTATCATCAATCCAGCAAGATGAATGATTGATTTTTTTGGGTCTAGTCCAAGTAGTCCGCTAATGAATACCACGACAAAAAATAACAACAATAGATATTCAAATAAATCAAAATGCCAGTTTAAAGTCTTTATGCGCCAAAACCTTTGTAAGAAGCAAAAGGCTATGACCACAGTCGTAATAACCAAATAACAGGTATAGGTAGAGATGAGTCCTCGACTACTTAAACTAGAAAAAAGTAAAACTACAAAAAAATAGCTTGGTAAAGCAATGGCTCTAATGTTAAACAAGGCTGCTCCTTCAATTAAACCCTTTTATTATAGCTTATTAAAGAATAAAGTCTTTAATTATTATGTAGTTATGCATATTTCTAGTGTTCAATATTAGTTAGTTAGCTATTAAAATTAAGAATATATATCAATTTTTTTTAGCTTGTTTTATATTTTGTCTCCAGCAGAGAGCGTTTGACTGGTTGTCCGAGGAAAAATTTACATGAATCTTGCTTTCATTTCTCCCTTACGTTGTCATATGTTTGATTTAGCGAATGAACTTCTTAGCGATAAGAAAGTTAAAGTAGAAATTTTTACTACTTATCCTTACTGGAAATTAAAATCTGAACTATTGTCAAAAAAATATGTTTCGACTTTCCCTTGGTTAATGGTGCCTCGTTTAGCGCTACAAAGATGGCATTTGCTTGGGCCTAGACTAGATAACGTATTAAATTGGCAAGTAATTGAATCATTTGATAAATATGTTGCAACTAAATTAACTAGTATTGATATTTTGGAGGGTATGTCAAGTTTTAGTTTAAAGTCTGGACAAAAAATTAAGCAGTTAGGAGGTAAATTTATTATTCATCACGGGTCAGCGCATAGTATTTACCAGAGCCAAATACTTGCTGAAGAAGCCAAACGTTGGCAGATAGAATATAGAGAAAGTGATCCTAAAATAATTGAAAAAGCATTACTCGAGTTTGAATTAGCAGATGCCATTAATTTGCCCTCACCTTACGGAAGACGCACTTTTATTGAACAGGGAATCAATCCCAACAAAATCGCTGTTATTCCTTATGGTGTTAATACCACCTATTTTTCACCTGGTAATGGACCTGTTCCTAAAGACTTTCAAATTATTTATGCGGGTCAAATTTCATTACGTAAAGGTATTCCTTATTTATTACAAGCATTTAATGGCTTTAAACATCCCAATAAAAAGTTGTTATTAGTGGGTGAGATTTGGCACGATATGAAGCAAATATTACATCAATTTGATTTAACCGCAGTAGAGTTGGTAGGCCGAGTTACCCGTAGTAGATTGCAGGAGTTATATCAGAGTAGCCAAGTCATGGTCTTACCTAGTATAGATGATGGTTTTGGTAAGGTTATTACTGAAGCAATGGCTTGCGGATGTCCAGTTATTGCCAGTGAAAATACGGGTGCTTATGGGTTTTTACAAAATGACTATGATGGTTATGTTGTCCCGATACGAAACAGCCAAGCAATTTTAGAAAAATTACAAATTTTAGCGGACTGTCCAGAAAAGCACAATCAGTTGGCTAGCAATGCGCTAAAAACTGTACAAGCTATTGGTGGTTGGAAAGCTTATGCTAATGACTTTTATTCGCTTTGCGAAAAGATACTGATATAATTCATTGCCATAAATTTTGAATTTAATGATGTTGGTAAAAAATGAGGGACTTACAAATGGCGATTAAAATTTTTGCAGATGGGGCTGATTTGAAACAGATGGTGGAATTGTATAAACAATTTCCTGAAATTAAAGGTCTGACAACCAATCCAAGCCTAATGAAAAAAGCCGGTATAACTGATTATATGGTTTTTGCAAAAAAAGTTTTAACTGAAATTCCAGCGTTGCCTATTTCCTTTGAAGTGTTTGCCGATGAAGCTGATGAAATGATAAGGCAAGCGAGAATTATAGCGAGTTGGGGTGAGCAGGTTTATATCAAAATTCCTATTACCAATACCAAAGGAGATTTTACCGGCTCAGTAATCAAAACTTTGGCTAGTGAAGGTATTAAATTAAATATAACAGCTATTTTTACAGTTGAACAAGTAAAAAAAGTTGTAACAGTTTTAGATAAAAATACACCTGCTATCATTTCAGTTTTTGCTGGCAGAATTGCCAATACTGGTATTGATCCTATGCCAATCATGAAAGCTTGTATTGAAGTCTTAAAGGCCTGGCCAAAAGCCGAATTATTGTGGGCCAGTTCTCGAGAAGCTTTAAATATTATTCAAGCGGAAGAAACAGGTTGCCACATTATTACCTTGACGCCAGATTTAATTAAAACAAAAAAATTATTCGGCCATGACCTGGAAAAATTCTCATTAGAAACAGTGCAAACCTTTTATGAAGATGCAGTAAGTGCTGGTTATTTGTTATGATCAAGCCCAGGGTTGTTATCACTGGCGTTGCTGGTTTTATAGGTAGTAACCTTGCTGATTTTTTAATAAATCGGGGCTATCAAGTAGTTGGGCTTGATAATTTAGCCTACGGTATGGAATCGCAAATTCCTGTAGCAGTAGAATTTCATAAAATTGATATTACTGACATAAAAATAGTTAACTACATACAACCAAGAGATGTAATATTTCATTTGGCAGCTAAAAATTGTATTAATGATTGTCAGCAAGATCCAGTTGATACGGCGTTTAATAATGTTTATGGTTCTGTATGTCTTTTTGAGGCTGCAGTAAAAAAACAAGCAAAAAAAGTTATTTATGCGGAATCTTCCGCACTATATGAAGGTTCAACTTTACTACCAACCCCCGAAGCGGAGGTTAAGCCAGAAAGTTTTTATTCAGTTAGCAAATATTCAGAAATGATGTTTGCCAAGGCTTATGCAAAGCACTATGGCCTTTGCACTACAGCTTTACGTTATTTTTGTGTCTATGGCCCAAGACAAGACTATAGGCGGACGATTCCTCCGGTGATGAGTGCGTTTATCATTAAACTATTAAGGAAGGAAAAGCCTATCATTTATGGTACAGGAAATAGGCGGCGAGATTTTATCCATGTAGATGATGTTAACGAATTTCATTTGCAATGTATTGATAATGAAAAGACAAATGGTGAGGTTTATAATTTAGGTTCAGGCGAAAATTATTCAGTAAAAGAGATTTATCAAGCCATTGCAAAAAAATTAAATAGCCAAACTCAACCAGAGTACAAGCCAGCTTTACCCGGTGAAGCTGAGATCACCCTTGCAGATATTACTAAAGCTAAAAGCCTTGGTTGGCAACCTAACACTTCATTAGAGCAAGGCTTGCAAGGGTTAATAAATTATTATCAAGAGACGGGAATACCATGGAAGATTTCAATGTCCTAATGCTCGCTGCTGGAAAAAGTACTCGCATACGGACTATTTCACAAGGTAAAGCAAAGTTACTACTTCCTATAGCGGGACGCTCAATTATTAAACGTAATCTAGATTGGCTTAAGGATAATGCTATAGCAGAAGTTTATATTAACTTACATTTTCAAGCTGAAGAAATTAAAAAAGAATTGTCAGATTATTTGGGTATAACTCAACATCTAATTGAAGAAAAAACATTATTGGGTACGGCGGGTGCTTTAATTAATGTTTGTCAGCAACAAAGAAATACTAAACCATGGCTAGTTATTTATGGCGATAACCTTTTTAAAATGAATTTACAAACATTTTTTTCACATATACAAAATACTAGCGCTGACATAGTATTAACATTATTTGACACCACTAAAAATAAATATACGGGTATTGTCGGTGGTAGAGTACGGTGTGATTCAGAAAAAAATATTATTGAATTTAAAGAGGGTGATGAGAGCTATATTTCTAATTATGCTAATGCCGGGGTTTGTTGGCTAAATGATAAGGCAATAAAAAAACTAATTTCACAAAACTTTTTTGATTTAAGTAAAGATTTTTTCCCTTATGTTATTAGTCAGTCCGAATTAAAAATAAAAGCTTATTTATTGCCAGCCAATGAATTTTGTTTGGGATTAGATACGCCTGAAAGTTATAAGGAAGGAGTGGCTATACTACAAGAGCAAGGAGTATTACAACATGATTGTCACTAAAACACCCTTTAGGGTTACCTTAGGAGGTGGTGGAACAGATTTACCTTCTTACTATCAAAAGCATGGTGGTATGATTTTTGCTATGGCGATCGATAAGTGTATGTATGTAATGCTTAATAAACCCACTGTTGATCAGTGGATTCGTATTCATTATACCCAAAGCGAGCAAGTTGAACAGGTGTCAAAATTAAAGCATGAATTGGCACGTGAAGCTTTACGTTTCCATGGTATTGAACACTCAATTGAAATAGCTTCTTTAGCAGATATCCCAGCTGGGACAGGAGTTGGTTCTTCAAGTTGTTATATGGTAGGTCTGCTCAATGCAATTCGAGCTTATCAACGAAAATATTGTTCCTTGCAAGAGCTAGCAGAAGAAGCTTGTCATATTGAGTTAGATATTTTAAAAAAACCGATCGGTAAGCAAGATCAATATATGGCAGCTTTTGGCGGTTTAACATTGTTAGAGATTGAACCCAGTGGAAAAGTAGTAGTTAAATCAATTAATTTAGGCTTAGGCGCAAGGCAAGATTTTGTTAATAACACACACATTTATTACACAGGTATTCGTCGTTCAGCTGAAGATGTGCTAATCGAACAAGATTCTGCAATGAAGCAAAATAAACCACTAAATCATGTTGCTGACAGTTTACATAACATTAAAGAGCTAGGTTATAGAATTCTTGAGGCCATTACTCGAGAAAATTTTGATATATGGGGCTATTTATTAGATGAGCATTGGCAAAATAAAAAACGTATGTCATCAAAAGTAAGTTTTTCAAAAGTAGATGTTATTTATGATGAAGTTAAGCAAAATTATAATGTACTGGGTGGTAAGGTTATTGGTGCGGGCGGTGGAGGGTTTTTAATGTTATATTGTGAAAAGGACGCGCGTAAACTTGAAGCGTTTATGGCCAAGCAAGGTATGCATCGCTTGCATTATTCAATTTCTGATGTGGGAACAACAGTTTTAACAAACTATTTGGCTTGACTATGAAAATTGCATATATATTTGGAGCGACAGGAACTTTAGGGCGTCTGATAACAATAAACTTTTTAAAAAATTTTGATAAATTAGTTTTAGTATCACGCTCTATTGATAAATTAAACCAATTAAAATCAGAATGTGCAATTATTTATAAAACAACTATCGTTGAGTGTAGAGCGATTAGTTTTCAGCGAGAAAATTTAAATAAACTGACAGAATTATTTAAAAAAGATTTCTCTCGACTTGAACAGATAACAATTATTAACACGTTAGCTAAACAAAATCCACTGGGCGTAATTTGGGATAATGATTTAGTAGAGTGGTATAATACGTTGGATGTTAATTTAACATTTAATGTGGCATTAATTCAAACAGCAATCAGGTTTGCTATTGCTAATAAGATACAAACTTCAATTATTTTGTTTTCAGGAGGGGGTGCAGCTTATGCTCGCCCTTGTTTTTCTGCTTATGGAATAAGTAAAACAGCCGTATTACGTCTTGTAGAAAATACCTATCAAGAATTAAGTCTCAACCAGTACAGTGGTTTAATACAAATTAATGCGATTGCTCCAGGGTCGGTTAAAAGTCAATTAACCTCTGAGATAATCAAAGCTGGCAAGGAAGTTGTGGGAGAAAGCGCTTTTATAGAAGCTCAAACAACAATGCTGCAAGGTGGGGTTGAGCCTGAGAAAGTAATTAAGCTAGTTGAGTTTCTGTCAGATAGACAACGCAATCAAGGGATTTCTGGCCGTCTTATTCATGTCAATGAAGATTATATAAATTATGCAAAACTGGCTAATGAAATTAATAATTCTGCACAAGGTTTGTTAAGAAGAGTGAATTACTCATGTCAAAAAGACTAAAAACAGCGGTTATAGGCTGTGGTTTGATTGGTAAACGCCGTGCTGAACAAGCTGTTAAGCATGAAAAAACTCAATTAGACATAGTTGTAGACATAAATTTACAGAATGCCGAACAATTGGCGGTCAAATATAATTGTAAAAGTTCAGCTTCATGGCAGCCGATAATAGATGAGGTTGATATCGTTATCGTTTCAACTCCTAATGCTTTACTAACTAATATAGCAGTATCTGCTCTCGAAAAAAATAAACATGTTTTAATTGAAAAACCGATGGGCTGTAATTTTGAAGAAGCAAAACTACTATTTAATACCGCTAAAAAAAGCAAAGGATTATTTAAAGTCGGGTTTAATCATCGTTATCATCCAGCAATACAGTTACTCAAAACTTGGCTCAATGAAAATAAAATTGATGAAATTATTAATATTAGAGCGGTTTATGGTCATGGGGGTAGACCAGGTTATGAAAAAGAATGGCGTGGCGATAAAAGCTTGGCAGGTGGCGGAGAGTTAATTGACCAAGGGGTACATATTATAGATTTAATAAATTGGTTAATGGGTAAGCTACCTGAACAAGTTTTTGCTTTATTACAAAATAAGGTATGGCCTATTGCTCCGCTTGAAGACAATGGCTTTGCGCTTTTAAAATATTCCAAGAATGTGGTTGCTTGTTTTCATACCAGCTGGACGCAGTGGAAAAATAAATTCTTATTAGAGGTGTTTGGAAAAAAAGGGGCAATTATTGTTGAAGGGCTTGGGAAAAGCTATGGTCAAGAAACAATAACTCTTTATCAAAATAAATTAGGCGGTGGGGTTCCTGATCAACAAACCATTGCCTTTCCAGATCAAGATCTTTCTTGGAGTTTAGAATGGCAGGATTTTGTTGATTGTATTTTAAGAAGAGAACCCTTCTTAAATTATGCGCAGGAAGGATTGCAAGTTATGCAAACGCTCCAAGCGCTTTATAAGTCAGCTGAACTTAATCAAATGATAGCGTGTAATGAAGTTTTATGAATTATATTAATACTAGCCATCAAAAATGGCTCTTTTATACCAAGCTATTAATTCTATTTTTTATTATTTCACAGCTTTGGACGGTATTTATTAATCCTAAACCGTTTTGGTTAGATGAATGGTTTATTTTAGAAAATTTAAAAGTTAATTCTTATAAGAATTTAATTGGCCGTTTGCTCTATGATCAAGAATTTCCTCGAGTTTACCTTTTTTTTATTAAATATATTGCAAATTTAACCAATTTTTCTTCCATCATATTAAAGCTACCTGGCACAATTTTTGGCGTTCTTGATTTATATTTAATGTACTATATTACCCGGTTAATTTATAAAAATAAGACCTTTCTTAGATTTCTATTTATAGTTTTGTTTAGTGCAAATTTTACAATTTTCTATTATTTTACTCAAATTAAAGCAGATACCAGCGATCTATTTTTAGCTTTAATAGCAATAGTTCAGTTCTTAAATTTAAGAAATAAAACTATTCTTAATATAATTTTTTCAAGTCTTGCGTTATGTTTAGGTTGTATAATAAGTTATACCTATCCTATAGCAATTGCCCCAATAATATTAATTGTTTTACTCAGATTTTTTAATTTTCAGCAAAAGAATGAGTATTTTTACATAGATATAATTTTTTTATTTTCGATACTAATTGGTCTTATAATTTCTTGGTTTACAGATTTAAGATTTGTTTTAACTGATTCAACCATGCATCAATATTGGTCTATTGACATAGTCCATTATGATGGCGTAAAAGATTTTATTATTTACTTTTTTCGATCGTTTTTTTTATTATTGACAACTTTTACCGGGCCAACCAGTGAAAGTCATTTGTTGCTTTTAATTGTTCTTAAAATATATCGATCATTTTTATTTATTATCGTGTTTTCAGGAATCCTTTCTATCGTTATCAATATTATTAAACATTTCCAAGCTATTGAATTAAAAATCTTTATTAAAAATGAATTAATACATATAAAAACATATTTCATATTATTATTTATCATAATCTGGGTGTTATATTTTTTAAAGCTGCTTCCTATTAGCGGCGACAGAATTAATTTTTTTACTGTCCCAATGATTATTTATTTTTTTATAACAGGCGTACTATTTTTTAATAATATCCAGGCTATAAAAAAAATATTTTCGTATCTTTTGCTAGGATTTGTTGTTTGTATCAGTTTGTATTCAGTTGGGAAGATCAGCCAGAATTTTTTTGGTAAAACAAATTGGTTTGATGCAAGAATTTATAAAAATTTTGGCAAGGCAATTAATTATGCACAAGCTGTAAACGGTGTCATTGCAATTGATAACCATGAACTTTACGATAATTCCCCCGCCTCTTCTATTAAAATTGCAATACAGTCTTACCCTTCTTATCGGATAAAAACACCAGTTCCCGTTATTGTTTATGAAAATATAACAAGCGTGTGTAGTTTGCGCTTACAATATCAAAAAGTGATTATAGTGAATGAGTTGTCTTTTAAAGAGGTGAATCTTAATGACATATGCCATTAAGGGTCTATGACCTTAAATTTTAATTAGAGCTTACAGTTATCATTGCTAATAGAAATGCAGTCAGCATGATGATTTTCTTTAAAAACTCTACGGCATATTAAATTATATTTCAAAATAAACCAGATTGCGGATATCCCATCTTTCCAGGAGATCTTTTTTCCTTCAGCATAAGTTCTACCATAATACGAAATGGGAACTTCATAAATGCTTACATTAGCACGAGCAATTTTTGCAGTAATTTCAGGTTCAAATCCAAATCTATTAGAAGATAGATAAATACTTCTTATTAAATTACCATTAAATAATTTATAACAGGTTTCCATATCAGTAAGATTTAAATCAGAAAAGATATTGGAAAAAGTGGTTAAAAATTTGTTGCCTAACATATGCTTGTAGTATAGTACTCGAGTATAAACACCTCGAAAGCGACTACCATAAACAACATCCGCTTTGTTTTCCAAAACGGGTTTTAATAAATTACCATAATCATTAGGATCATATTCAAGGTCAGCATCTTGAATAATAACATAATCGCCGGTAGACATATCAATGCCTTTTCTTAACGCAGCGCCTTTACCTTGATTTTTTGATTGATATAGGAAAATAAAGCTTACTTCATTTAAAAGTTTTATAGCTTCTTCTTTGTTCGCTATTGTATAGTCAGGATGTAAGTTGTTTAAAGTGACTATAATTAAGTCAAGTAAAGTAGATTTGTCTTGTTCAAGCTTTTTTAATAAATCAATTGTGCCATCAGTAGAACAATCATCAATTAATATTATTTCTTTATGGATAAATTGATTAGGTAGGTGGACAGAAACCACTTTAGCTAATAATTTATACAAATATTGAGATTCGTTATAAACGGGAATGACAATAGAAAGTTTCATCTCTTTTTTTCCTTGAGTTGAAGCAATTATTTATCCAATGTTTTGGGTAAATAATTTAGAGATATTAAAATACAGAAATCTTAATTAATAAACTAGTTTTTAATAAATATTGATAGGTAAAAGTTGTTTTATCTTATTTTCTTAAAATTTAATAACTATGGATAAATTAAAAACTAAATTGACATGCATTTTATTAAAATGCCTCGTATAATATTTCAAACAAATTTTTATGGTTATAATTTGTGCTTATCGCTTTAGGTGGAGATTTTATGAATTTTATTAAAACCTTTCTATGTGATGCAAAGTCGATTATTGATAAATTAGATCAAAAAGCTATTGAGAAAATGATTAATTTAATAGCTAAAATTAAAGCAGAAAGAGGTCGAATATTCTTTTTAGGCGTGGGCGGCAGTGCGGCTAATGCTAGTCATGCAGTCAATGATTTTAGAAAAATAGTTGGTATCGAAGCTTATGCTCCAACAGATAATGTATCAGAATTAACAGCACGAATTAATGACGAGGGCTGGGATCATTGCTTTAGTCGTTGGCTTGAGGGATCACATTTAAATTCAAAAGATGCCATATTTGTTTTTTCTGTTGGTGGGGGCAATGAAGAAAAAGCAATCAGTGTTAACTTGGTTAGAGCGCTTCAATATGCAAAAAAACAGCAGGCCAAAATATTAGGTGTTGTTAGTCGAGACGGAGGCTATACAGCTAAAGTAGCCGATGCTTGCGTTATTATTCCAATCATAAACGAGGCTACTATCACGCCACATGCCGAGGCATTTCAAGGCGTTGTTTGGCACCTCTTAGTCTCTCATCCTAGCTTAAGCCAGTATGTAACAAAATGGGAATCAGTTGTAACGGAGAAAGTTTAGATGAGTAAGCAAATCTTAGTGACGGGTGGGGCAGGTTTTTTAGGTTCTCATCTATGCGAAAAATTGTTAGCTCAAGATCATTATGTGATTTGTGCAGATAACTTTTTTACGGGCAATAAAGATAATATATTACATTTAATTAAAAACTCTCATTTTGAGCTTATTAGACATGATGTAACTTTTCCACTATATGTTGAAGTAGATGAAATTTATAATTTAGCTTGTCCTGCATCACCTATACATTATCAGTTTGATCCAGTGCAAACCACCAAAACAAGCGTACATGGTGCAATTAACCTTTTGGGATTGGCGAAACGAACTAAAGCCAAAATTTTTCAAGCATCGACAAGTGAGGTTTATGGTGATCCAGACGTTCACCCACAAACTGAAAGCTATTGGGGCAATGTTAATCCTGTTGGTATACGTAGTTGCTACGATGAAGGCAAGCGTTGTGCAGAAACCTTATTCTTTGATTACTACCGACAAAACAATATAGAAATTAAAGTCGCAAGAATTTTTAACACCTATGGTCCACGTATGCATTTGAATGATGGTAGGGTAGTATCTAATTTCATAGTACAAGCATTACGTAATGAAGACATTACGATTTATGGCAATGGTCAGCAGACGCGCTCTTTTTGTTTTGTTGACGATATGGTTAATGCGTTTCTTTTGCTAATGGCAACAGAGCCCAAATTTACTGGTCCAGTTAATCTTGGCAATCCAATAGAAACAGATATGCTAACGTTGGCAGAAAAAATTATTCAATTAACAGGATCAAAAGCCAAAATAGCGTTTAAACCTTTACCAGCAGATGATCCTAAACGCCGCAAACCAGATATTACTTTAGCTAAACAACAGCTAAAATGGGAGCCACGTGTTTCTTTAGAAGAGGGCTTAACAAAAACCATCGCTTACTTTGAACAAATAGTAGGATAAATATTCATGTGTGGAATCGCTGGAATTTTTTGTCCTGCAAATCAGCAAATTGATTCCAATGCTTTACAGTCAATGTCTGAGAGTTTACGTACTCGTGGTCCTGATGACCAGGGTTTATGGATTAGTGCAGATAAGCAAATAGGATTAGCACATCGACGCTTGTCGATTATTGATTTAAGTAATGCCGCACATCAGCCTTTAATTTGCAAAACAACGGGTAACATTATTATTTTTAATGGTGAAATTTATAATTACCAAGTGCTCAAAAAGCAATTAGAGCAACAAGGAATTATTTTTGAAAGTCATTCTGATACTGAAGTATTATTAAAGCTTTATCAAGTCTATGGCGAGAAAATGTTAGCTTTATTGCGTGGTATGTATGCTTTTGCTATTTGGAATGCTAAAACCAAAGTTTTATTTCTTGCACGCGATCCATTCGGTATTAAACCTTTGTATTATGCGGAGCAGCAAGGGACGTTTTATTTTTCTTCACAAGTTAAATCTTTATTAGCCAGTAAAAAAATATCTACGAAATTATCTGCGGCAGGTCAAGTAGGCTTCTTTTTATGGGGGCATGTGCCCGAACCTCACACAGTATTTACCGCTATTAAAGCATTTCCTGCTGGCTATTCATTGACTCTTGATAGCCAAGGTAAACAGCAGTGGAAACAATACTTCAATTTTACTGAAAGTTTTTTAACGGCAAGAGAAGAGCCCATACATGAAAAACCAGAAACTGTATTAAAACAAGCTCTACAAGATAGCATGACACATCATCTTGTTGCTGATGTACCAGTGGGCGTATTTTTATCTGCAGGGAAAGATTCTACTACTTTGGTGGGTTTAGCAAGTGAAAGAGTTAATTTGTTGCAAACTATTACGCTGGGTTTTAAAGAATATCAAGATAGCATAAAAGACGAAATGCCTTTAGCTAAGCAAGTAGCTGAGTATTATTCAACTAATTGGATTTCATCTTATTTAAATAAAAATGAGTTTTTAACAGCCCTACCAAGTTTTTGGCAAGCTATGGACCAGCCAAGCATTGATGGCGCAAATACTTTTTTTATTAGTCGTGTTGCGCATCAGCATAAATTGAAAGTAGTTTTGTCTGGTCTGGGCGCTGATGAATTGTTAGCTGGCTACCGTGATTTTGCTATGAGTAAAAAACTAATTCAATATTTTTCTTGGTTAAAAACATTGCCCACATTAGGTAAGAGTATACGCTACGCTTTAAAAAATTTTTTACCAGCTAAACAAGCAAGCTTATTAGAATTTTCTAGCAATTATGCAGATGTTTATTTGTTATTAAGAAGTGTTTTCTTACCATGGGAATTAAGCAAAGTGCTACCCATTGAAATAATAAAGACGGGATTGCAAGAATTAAATACCAACAATGAATTAAACAAAAGTTTAGCACAGCTTCCTGATGATTATGCCAGAATGTGTGCCTTACAAATTCAATGGTATATGAAAAATCAATTATTACGCGATACTGACTGGGCTAGTATGGCGAATTCTTTAGAAGTACGCGTACCATTTGTCGACATAGAGTTATTTAAAGTGATTGCGAGCTTGTCTGCAAGTTGGACACCTAATAAAAATGCTATGTGTCTGGCGGTAAAAAAACCCTTACCAACATCGGTATTAACACGACATAAAACAGGATTTAATATTCCTGTAGCAGAATGGATTACTTCTTCTAAGATTAATAAAAGTTTAACCAAAGTCCAAAATTGGGCTTGCCATGTATTTGAGCAGTATAGCCATGAAAATCTTAATGGTTAGCAATGATTTTTTACCTAACCCTGGTGGGGTTGCCAATCATATTGCTGAATTATCAAAAGCAATGGTTAAGCAAGGTCATGAGGTAACAGTATTACATTTTTGCTATGAAAAGCCTGAACACTTTAGTGAAGCGTTAGCTGGTGTTAAAATAATTCGTAAGCAATTAGCTAAGAATCTCGCCGATCAGCAATCTAATTATGCAAAAATAACGCGTTATCTTACTACAATTATTTTGGGTAGTTATCATATAAGAAAAACCATTAAGTTTTGGCAGCCTGATGTCATACATTGGCATGATTTTTATCATACCTCTTTAGCCATGTGGTTGATAAAATTTAAGGGTAAAAAAGTTTTAACTAATCATGCTTCTGGTTATTTGGAAGATTATGGAAAAGGAATTTTGTCACAATTAAAACTCAAATTATATGCAAAGCCAGCGGATATAGTTATCGCGCCTAGTGAAGAGTTATTGGAAAAATCTTTAATTTTAAACAAACCATGCCATTTTATTCCTAATGGTGTAGATGCTATACGATTTAATCCGGCTATTATTGAAAGCAAAGAGTGGCGAGAAAAATTACCAGCAAATATAAAAATTATTATTGCGCCAAGACGATTAGATCCTAAAAATGGCTTAGAGCATTTAATTAAAGCTATGCCACAAATTATAAAGATAATACCAAATGTATATCTGCTCATAGCTGGCGGCGGTTCTACTGCAGAACAAAAAAAACTTGAGACTTTGGCTGAATCTTTAAATGTTCAAATGCATTATACAATTACAGGCAATTTACCTTATGAAATAATGCCTAATATTATGGCATTAGCTGATGTAATAGTAATTCCTTCACTAATGGAAGCAGTGAGTTTGGCAGCTTTGGAAGCCTTGGCATTAGCAAAGCCCGTTATTGCTAGCAATATTGGCGGACTACCTTATGTCGTAGATGATGAAGTAGGTAAGTTAGTGCCCCCCGCAGATCCAGTAGCTTTAGCGGCAGCAATTATTGAATTTTTACAAAATGAGCTACTATGTAAGCGTAAAGGACAGGCTGGCAGAATCAAAATTGAAAAACAATTTATTTGGGAACAAATTGCTAAACAAACTTTGCAGGAATATTGTTATGAAAGTTAAAGTTGCTTATTTGCTTAGCAACCCTATTCAATATCAAGAGCCATTACTTAGATATTTAGCACAAGATCCGATAATTGAATTAACAGTAATTTATCGTAGTCGACGTTCATTAAGTACACATAGTTTTAGTGGATTTAATATGGCAACTCAATGGGATATTCCTTTACTTGATGGGTATCAATATTACTTTTTAAACTGTTTAGGAGAGGATAAAAAATTTACTTTTTGGCGACCGTTTAATTATGGGTTATGGTCATATTTGAGAAAGCATCGGTTTGATGTGCTATGGATTCATGGTTATAAAGATAGTTATTTGCTCTATGCAGTAATTATTGCAAAATGTCTGGGCGTTAAAGTATTAGTTCGGGGTGAGTCAACTTTACAATACACCAAACAAAGTCCATGGAAAGAAAAATTCCGGCGACCATTTTTTACAATATTAAATAAACTAGTTGCTGGTTTTTTAGCAATAGGAACTTTAAATAAGCGTTTTTATCAATATTACGATATTCCAGAAAAAAAATTATTTTGGACACCTTATACGGTTGATAATGAACGTTTTAAGAAGCAAAGTATCGTGGCTAAAAAGTTATTATCACAGTTGAAAACTGAATTGAATATCACAGAGAATGTTCCAGTAATTCTTTATGCAAGCAGTATGATGGTACGTAAGCATCCAGAAGATTTATTAGAAGCGTTTATTAGATTGACCAAGGATGGTAAAACTCCTCCACAAGCTAATTTGTTATTTGTCGGCGATGGTGAGCAACGTGCAGTGCTTGAGGCTCGAGTTAAAAAATTAGGCTGGGATAATATTAAAATAGTGGGATTTAAAAATCAGACAGAGCTACCAAAATATTATGCCTTGGCAGATATTTTTGTGCTACCTTCTGAAAATGAAACATGGGGATTGGTTGTAAATGAAGCCATGAATGCTGGTTGTGCAGTTATTGTTTCTGACCAGGTTGGTTCAGGATCTGATTTAGTAAAATCGGGCTATAATGGCGAAGTATTTCCTGCTAGAAATATTGAAGAATTGGTTCACATTTTGCAAAAGTTATTAGCTAATAATGAGCTAGTAAAATTAATGGGTAGTCACTCTAAAGAAATTATTAGTACTTGGAGTGTAAAAGAAACAGCGGCTGGAATTAAAATGGCAGTGCAAACTGTAATGAATAAATAGTTATGATAAAAAATATTTTGGTTTTAGGAAGTATTGCTGGTCAGACCAAGCAACGCGTCAGAGCTTTTCAAGAACTTGGTTATCAAGTAGATACAGTAAGCGATACCGCATTAAATCATGCTCCAGGTATTAACTATCAACCAACTCTATTGGATCGAGCCAGAAATAAACTGGGTTTTCCTGCAGACAAATTTCAAATAAACAAGCAATTATTAAATAAAATAAGCAAGGAGCATTTCGATTTATTATGGGTCGAGAAATGTTTGTGTTTAAAGCCAAGTACGCTTAAAGCACTTAAAAAACTGCAGCCAAATTTAGTGTTAATATGGTATTCTGGCGATGATATGTTTGCCAGACATAATCAATCGGCTTATTTTCGAAAGAGCTTACCTAGATACGATTTAGTTGTTACAACTAAAAGTTATAATTGTAATACTAATGAATTACCAACTTTGGGCGCTAAGCGGGTGTGTTTTGTAGATAAGGGATTTGATAAGATTATGCACGCTCCTGTTGTAGTGAGCGAAGACGATAAAGAAAAGCTAGGTGCGAAAGTGGGCTTTATAGGAACTTATGAAGCTGCTCGAGCTAGATCAGTGCTATATCTTGCCAAGCATGGTATCCCCGTCAGAATTTGGGGTAATGGTTGGAAGGAATTTGCTAGAACACATCCCCATCCAAAGTTACATGTAGAAAACAAACCTATTTATGATGATAACTATCAAAAAGCGATTTGTGCCACTGAAATTAATTTGTGTTTTCTGCGGAAATTAAATCGTGATTTACAAACAGATAGAACGATGGAGATTCCAGCTTGTGGTGCTTTTATGTTGGCAGAACGTACTGAGGAGCATCAGCGTTTGTTTGTAGAGGATAAAGAAGCAGTATTTTTTGATAGTAATAATGACGCTGAGCTATTAGCAAAAGTACAATATTATTTAGCGCGTGGAAATGAACGGTTAGTTATTGCGAGAGCTGGTTATAAACGTTGCTATCGAGATGACTATACCCATGAACATAGGTTGCGAGACGTTTTAAAAAAATTGGAAGCTTATGACTAAAGAAAACTGGTTAAAACACTTTATTCATGCAAGTTTTTGGGCCTCATCAACCTCTTATGCATTTTTTGCCATGAATTTTTTAGGACAGATTATATTAGCTAGATTATTGATCCCAGCTGATTTTGGTATTTATGCCTTTGTGCTAGCCATTAGAGAGATTACATTAATTTTTTTAGGATTTGCAACCAATCAAACCTTTATTCAAAGTGAGGGAGAGTCTGCAGATTTTAATGCTAGTGTAATGATAGTAGGTTTGGCCTGTGTTTTGTTTTTTATTGTGGCGTTAATAGGAAGTGGATTATTGCTAGCTGTTTATAACTGGCAGTATGCTAACATGTTTATTCTTGTTTGCTTGGGGCAAGTATTGATGCTTTTAGGAACGGTTTATCTGGCACCTCTTGAAAGAAAATTAAATTATAAAAGTGCAGCATTAATTCAAGGTGGGGCTAGTACCCTTAGTTTAGGAGCAGCTATTCTTGTGGCTTTTTTAGGGATGGGGTTGTGGAGCTTAGCTTTGAGGGAGGTTTTTCAAGGTTTAGTGCTGTTATTGTTAGCTTTATATTATAGTGAGCTTTATTTTGATTTTCATGTCAAAGCAAGAGGAATTAAAAAGCAAGTAATCTTTGGTATGGCAACTGCTGTTTCACGCGGATTAGAAGTATTGTATTATCGGTTTCCCGATATTATTATCCAGTTATTTTTAGGCAAAATTGCTTTGGGATATTTCTTTCAAGCACGTTATTTAGCTTATTTACCGATAAAGCTTACTACTCCGTTTTCTGAACAAGTATTATTTGCTTATTTAACTAAGATAAGAGAAAACAGAGAGCAATTAACATGGCATGTTTATTGGATAAATTATGTTATTTTAAGACTGTTATTTCCTTTGGTATTGATAGTTTATTTTTTTGGTGAGCAATTGTTTGATTTTATTTACGGACCCAAATGGATAATAGCTGGAGAATATTTTCGATATTTTTCTTTATTTATCTTGTTTGCAGCGATGTTTAGTTGTTTACAATCAGCTTGTTATAGTTTAGGAAAGCAACGATTTGTTTCCCAATCTTATTTATTAGCTATTCTTTTTTTTGCTATAGGTGTAATAACCTTTGCTAAAGGCCAATATTCAGCTTTAGCTTTTTCTATTGGTATGATCATCGCTTATAGCTACTTGTTAATTTGTTTGTGGTATGAAGGGATAAAAATTGCTGTATTTAAATTATTAGGAAAGCCTTTAATCGTCTTTATTATTATCTGGGGGGTCTTTCATTTATTGTCATTAATGATTTTTATACCGCTAGCAATCATAGCTATGATTCTATTTTATTGGTATGAACGAAAAGATTTAATTTTATTGATTAAAAAAATTGCTGGTACATGATGTCGGATAGAAAAAAACATGTTGTAATTTTTGCAGATTATTATTTACCTGGTTATAAAGCTGGCGGGCCAATTCGTTCGTTATCAGCTTTAGTAACCTCTTTACAAGATCAATATCAGTTTACAATTATTACTCGTAATCATGATTTTGGAGAACTAACTCCTTATCAAATTATTCCTAATACAGGTCATCGATCTTCAGAAGCAACTATTTATTATTTAGATAAAACAAAACGAAATTTCTTTTTTTATTATCAGTTATTGAAAAAATTAGCGCCTGATGTTGTTTATTTAAATAGTTTTTTTTCTTTTCGCTTTAGTTTATTGCCTTTGCTAAGTACAAAATTTTTGAATAGAAAAAATATTTTAATACTTTTGGCACCAAGAGGGGAATTTTCTCCAGGTGCTTTAGCAATTAAATCTATTAAAAAGAAAATTTATCTATCTATATTAAAATGGTTTTATAGACAGATGACTTTTCATGCAACAGGAGAAGATGAAGCTCACTATATCCGTCAATATTTTAACAAAGCATCGCTTAGGATCGCTACTAACCAATTTTATTCTGCATATTTAGAGAAAATAAAAACCTCTATAAAACAACCAGGAAATCTCAAAATTATTTATTTATCACGTATCACTAAGAAAAAGAATTTAATAGGCGTTTTACGTTTATTAACTCAGTATCCATTACCGGTGTCGTTAGATATTTATGGGCCTTTGGAAGATGAAGCTTATTGGAAAAATTGTCAAAAATTAATACAAAATTTGTCAGATTCAATCAAAATTAATTATCTAGGTAGTGTTGACCCGCAATTTGTTGGCGAAAAATTTAGTCAATATGATGTATTTTTATTTTTAACACATGGAGAAAACTTTGGTCATGTCATTTTAGAAGCCTTAGCAGCAGGATGTCCTGTATTATTAAGCCAAGCAACGCCCTGGAAAAATCTTGAGCAAAACGGGGCGGGCTGGTGTTATCATGAGGAAGACTTTGCGGCTATAACTGCAAAATTAAAAGAGCTTGTGGCCTATGATCAAGCCCAGTATCAACAATTAATTAATAATGCAAAAGCTTATGCTAAGCAGTATACTTGCCTATCTAGTAATTTACTGAATGAAAATTTATTTAAAAATTCATGAAAAAAGTTTTATTTATATTTGGTACGCGTCCAGAAGCCATCAAAATGGCGCCTATTATTTTATTGATGAAGGCTGATACTCAATTTGAAGTAAAAATATGTGTAACTGCTCAGCATCGCGAGATGCTAGATCAAGTATTAAATCTTTTTGCGATTAAACCTGATTATGATTTGCAAATCATGCAAGCTAACCAAGATTTGTATGATATTACCGCTAAAGCGTTATTAGCATTGCGGCAAATAATTCAACAAGAAAAACCAGATATAATTTTAGTACAAGGCGATACCACAACTTGTTTTGTAGGAGCTTTAGCTGGATTTTATCAAAAAGTCCCTGTAGCCCATGTCGAGGCTGGTCTTCGTACCTATGATTTGCAACAGCCTTTTCCTGAAGAGGCAAATCGCACTTTAACTAGTCGTTTAGCAGCTTTACATTTTGCACCGACAGAAACCTCAAAAGCTAACCTTATTGCAGAAAAAATTAATTCTGAAACAGTCTTTGTTACTGGTAATACTGTGATTGATGCTTTATTTTTGGTGAGAGATCAAGTGAAGCAGCAGCCAAATATTACTGCGAGCTTTGGCAAGGCCAAACAAATCGTAGAAAGTAAGCAGCCTATTATTTTAGTGACTGGCCATCGTCGAGAAAGCTTTGGTTATGGATTTGAACAAATATGCCAAGCCTTAGCCGTGATTGCAGAAAATCATCCTGCCTGGCAAATTATTTATCCAGTGCATTTAAACCCAAATGTTCAAAAACCAGTTAATCAATCGCTTGGCCATTATCCTAATATACATCTAATTGATCCTTTAGATTATGCACCTTTTGTTTATTTGATGGATAAAGCTAAATTAATTTTAACGGATTCTGGCGGTGTCCAAGAGGAAGCGCCCTCCTTAGGTAAACCAGTGTTGGTCATGCGAGAGCTTACTGAAAGACCCGAAGCAGTTAAAGTCGGAACCGTCATATTAGTTGGTACAAATAAAGAAAAAATAATTTCAGAAACAGAAAGTTTAATGAGTAATGAAAGTCGGTATCAAGAAATGACTTTAATTCATAACCCTTATGGAGATGGGTATGCTGCTAAACGTATTGTTAATTGTATTGACGCTTACTTTAAAAATAAGCAAGAATTGATAAAAAGTAAGAGCCCAAGGAGTGATTAAAATGCTACAAGGCGTTAAAGAAGTTTCAGTAATAGGACTAGGGTATGTTGGTTTACCAACAGCTGCAATCATTGCTAGCAAGGGCTTGATAGTAAAGGGGATAGATATTAATGAAAAGATCATTAATACCATTAACTCAGGTAAAATTCATATTATTGAACCTGATTTAGAAGCTGTCGTTAGAGTGGCGGTAGCTGATAAATACCTTTCTGCAAGTACTCAAGTTCAATCAGCAGATGTATTTATTATTACGGTGCCCACCCCCTTTAAAGAAGATTATCAACCTGATTTAAGTTATGTCAAAGCAGCTGCAGAATCGATTGCACCAGTTTTAAAAAAAGACAACTTAATCATACTAGAATCTACTTCACCAGTTGGAGCCACTGAACAATTAACCGAATGGTTAATAAAAGCTCGCCCTGATTTATCATTTCCTAGTAAAACAAAGTTAGAAGCAGATATTGCTATTTGTTATTGCCCAGAACGGATTTTGCCAGGACGAGTCTTAACAGAATTAGTAGAAAACGATCGAATCATTGGCGGAATAAATAGTCGCTGTGCTGAAAAAGCTAAGCACTTTTATCAACAGTTTGTACGAGGTAACTGTGTTTTAACTGATGCCAGGACTGCAGAATTAGCTAAACTTACTGAAAATGCTTTTCGAGATGTGAACGTTGCTTTTGCAAATGAATTATCATTAATTTGTGATGAGCATCATATTAATGTTTGGGAGCTTATTAATTTAGTGAATCACCATCCCAGGGTAAACGTTTTAAAGCCTGGTGCGGGGGTAGGAGGACACTGCATAGCAGTGGATCCTTGGTTTATTGTTTCAGCTTCTAAGCATGCAAAATTAATTAAAACAGCTAGAGAAGTTAATAATTACAAGCCAAAATATATTGTCCAAAAGGTTTTTGAGGCAATAAAAAACCCTACTAATAAAATAGCCTGCTTAGGGTTAGCTTATAAACCTAATATTGACGATTTACGAGAAAGTCCAGCAGTTGAAATTGTTCATGAGTTAGCTACAAAATTGGCAAATACCATTGTAGTTATAGAACCCAATGTTGATAGCTTGCCTAGTGAACTTAAAAATCATAAAAACATAGTATTTAACAATGCTATACAAGAAGTTTTAAAGGAAGCTGATGTTATTGTCATATTGGTTGCGCACCGTGATTTTATAGGTCTTGAGCCTTTTCTAAAGAATAGCCAAAAGGTTATTGACATTTGTGGAATAATAAATCGTGCAGTTAAAAAAGATTAAGCTCTATTATCATACGTTGCGCTATTTAACTTGTCGCCAGTTAATCTATCAAGTTTGGTACCGAGTATCTCCCAAATTGATACCGAGAAGCGAAGTAGCGAGTTTTTTATTACCCACTAATCCTTGGCAAACGCCAATTAAAAAGCCTAATAGCTTTGTACCACCAGTACAATTTAATTTTCTCAACCAAGAAATAAACTTTAAAAATTCAATCGATTGGAATTCAAAAAAACTACCAAAGTTATGGTTATATTGTTTGCACTATTTTGATTACTTAAACTCAATTAATGAAGTTACTTTAGCAAATAGCTTAATGAATCGATGGATTGAAGATAATCCAATCCCACTAGGGAATGGTTGGGAATCCTATCCTATTTCCTTACGAATTGTTAATTGGTTAAAATGGGCATTGAAGGATAATTTTTTGTCAGAAAGCATCTTAAAAAGTGTAGCGTTACAAGCAAAATATTTATCTGGTCATATTGAATGGCATCTATTGGGGAATCATTTATTAGCAAATGCTAAGGCGCTAATTTTTGCAGGGTGCTGTTTACAGTCAAAAAGTGCCGAGCATTGGTTGCAGAAAGGTTTAAATATTTTTTCTAAACAGTTAGCCGAGCAGATATTAGGGGATGGGGCTCATTTTGAATTAAGCCCAATGTATCATGCAATAGTTCTAGAAGATTTATTAGATGTTATCAATTTATTAAAAAGCTATAAAAAAATAATACCAGGCTATTATCTTATAACGGCTGAAAAAATGTTAACTTGGTTAATATCAATGTCAGATCCAGTAGGGAATCCTTTATTTTTTAATGACTCAGCAAGAAATGTTGCGGCAAATTTGAATAGTTTGATTGCTTATGCATCACGTCTTGAAATTAATATCCATCCAATTAATAATACAAAAATATTCTGTAAGCACGAAAGCGGTTATATTCGTTTAACTCGAGGCGACTTGACAGTAATCTTAGATACAGCAGAAGTCGGGGCAAGCTATATTCCTGGACATGCACACGCCGATAGCTTGAGCTTTGAATTATTTTATAAGGAGAGCAAGATTTTCAGCAACTCAGGCATTTCAACTTATGAAAATAATAGCCAAAGAGCTTGGCAACGCAGTACCGCAGCACATAATTGTTTAGTTATTAATGGAATTAATTCTTCGGAAGTCTGGGCTAGTTTTCGTGTGGCGAGAAGAGCTAGTATCATTAAGCGAAAGATCGATTTAGAACAAGGACTTATAGTAGCAGCGCACAACGGTTATAAAAAAATACTTGGCGCTAACTTAATTCATGAAAGAGCCTGGCAGTTAACCAATGAGACTTTTATAATTAGTGATCAAGTGACAGGAAAAGGGCAACATAACCTAGAGTTATTTTTTTATTTTCATCCTTCGATAAACCTAATTCAAAAAGATTCGCATTTACTAATTATCCAAGTTTTAGATTATAAGGTAAATTTAAGCTGGCAAGTGGACCCACAGTTAATAATGAGTTTAGAAGCAGCTGAGTTTTACCCTGAATTTGGAAAAGTAGAAAGATGTCAGCGGTTAAAATTAAGTGTAAAAAATGTTAGACTTCCTTTTAAGGTTAAAAATAAATTATGCATATTCTCTTTTTAACTGACAACTTTCCGCCAGAAGTTAATGCAGCAGCCAGTCGTGTTTATGAGCGTGCTTGCTATTGGGTAAAATGGGGACATAAAGTTACCGTAATTACTTGTACGCCTAATTTTCCTCAAGGTAAAGTTTATCCAGGTTATAAAAACAAATGGTACCAAGTTGAAGAATTAAACGGCATAAAGGTTGTGCGAGTCAAAACTTTTATGGCTAAAAATGAAGGATTTTTTTGGCGTATTATTGACTTCAACTCTTATATGATTATGGCGATTGTTGTTGGTGTATTTCAAAAAGAGGTTGATATAATTGTCGCTACTACACCACAATTTTTTGCAGGGGTTGGTGGTTATTTCTTATCAGTATTAAAACGCAAGTCTTTTATTTTGGAAGTTAGTGATCTTTGGCCAGCATCCATCGCAGCAGTAGGTGCAATATCAAAAAATTCTAAAATCTATAAGATAATAGAGAAAATAGAATTGTTTCTCTACCGCCATTCTCGAAAAATCATAGTATTAACACAAGCCTTTAAAGTAGATCTGGTAACAAGAGGTATAGTTGCCGAAAAAGTAGAAGTAATAATTAATGGTGTAGAATTGGAAAATTATTTTCCTAGGCCAAAAGATAGCAATACGCTTACCTCATTAAATTTAACCAATGAATTTATTGTTGGATATATTGGTACTCATGGTATGGCACATAATTTACTTAATGTTTTAAAAGTTGCAAAAAAAATAGAATCTCTTAACAAAACTATTCAATTTATGTTTGTAGGGGATGGAGCAGATAGAGATAATTTGATTAAATTTGCTGACAAGAATAAAATAAAAAACGCACGGTTTATTTCTGCTCAGCCTAAAGAAAAAATGCCAGCCTATTGGAGTTTATGTGATATTGCATTAATTCATTTAAAAGATGAAAAAACTTTTTCAACAGTTATTCCTTCTAAATTGTTTGAGGCCATGGCTATGGGATTACCTATCTTTTTAGTTGCTCCCAAAGGAGAGGTAAGTAATTTAGTAGAACGAATGCAGTGTGGCATGTTTGTAGAAGCTGGTGATTTAATTGCTTTTGAAAAAAAGTTGCTTGAATTATTTTCATCAACTAGTAAGCTGGAGTTAATGAAGAAAAATTCTTTAGAATCAGTAAAAAAATTTAGTAGAGAAGCTCAAGCTAAATTATTTTTAGAGGTAGTGTCACAAAATATAAATTAAGCTCCTTGATAAGAACAGACAGTAAATTTTTTTACACAAAAAATTTGATAATGAATATGGGGCTTAGAAATTAGAATTTCTTGCAATAAGTTAGGAGCCTGTTTTTGCAGGCGTTGCATAGCTATAGTGGCATCAGGATCAATTTTACTAGAGACCACAATATAATTAATTTTATTTTGAAGAATAATATTTTTAAGAGCAGTGGAGTCATTAGGGAAAGTTTGAATAAATATAGTATGTCCATAAAACAAACCAGCTTCGTAATGAGTGGGGCCCAGAATGACCAGCTTTGAATTTTGCATAATTGAATAGACAAACCCGCCAATACTAGGAAAATATTTATAAGCATTGGTTTTGTTACTATTCAATGGAAAAATTGTATTGTGACTACGTGTGACAGTTAACACTGAAAATAGACAGGCAATGAGTAGACCTAAAATTAATAAAATAACAGCAAGTCTTCGATGCCAGACAGCAAGATATTTTTCTGCTTGTTGATACCAGGAAGGTAGATAGCGATGAAAATTAAATAAAAAGTTAGTGCTGGCAACGAATATTCCGCAAATTGCAGTAATATGTAAACCTTCGCGTATATCATACCGACCAAAAATAAACCAGAGTAAAGTACTGGGTATTACAAACCCAATAAATAAATACTTAGCTGGTTTAAATTGCCAAGCGCTTAAAGCTGCTAAAATAAACAAAACTAATACCAAGGGTTTGCATAAGAAATAACGATAAACACTATTAAAGAAAGTAAGTATTATGGCTTTAAAACTTAAGCTCGCATTGAGTGAACTGTAAATTACCCCTGAATTGTGATAAAAACCTGCTCCTGGTCCAAAAGCCCAGCTGTAAGCCCCTATTGCTATGATGATAAATAAAAGTAATTCTTTTTTCTGTAACTGACGTTGAAATAACTGTATCAAGCCAATAATAGGTAAACTTAGTCCCGCAAATAATAGAGCAGGTTGTTTAGACCAACAGGCAGTGATAGTACATAATGTCATTATAAAAAGCACAAAGAGTTTTTTATTTTGGTAGTAGTTAATATATAAAGCCACAGCGCAACCTAATGCAGCAGCCATTAAAGGATCTGCGTAACCTATACTATAAAATTTGTAACCACTAAAAAACATAAGGCCTGGAAAGACGCTGATTGCAATTATTATTAAATAGCTTAATAAGTGATTTTTAATAGTTTTACAGCTAAAGGCTGTAGCATTGAGTAAAGAAAAAGCCAAAATTGGACACAGTGCAGCTTTAACAGCCCCTTGTGGTAAAAAAGAATTAAGTAACTTATAGCAATAAGAAATAATTAGAGAAAAGAAAGGGGGGTAGAGTTCGGGGGCCAATTGTTGATTATAAAAATTTAATGCCCAAAAATTCCAGCTTGCCAAAGCGTCATCAATCGAAAAAGCACTGAGTCCAGAAAAAATAACTAGGGGTAACAGCAAACCAATATTCATAATGATTAATGAAAAATCTGCAGATTGCCAAGTTATAAACAAAGTATTTTTGGATTTAGTAAGCTGAAAAAAAGCCAAAGCAATAAACAATAAATTAATGATCAATATTGGAGTATGGTCATAAAGGTTGAAAGTGAGTAGTAAGGCAGCAAAAAGGTTACAGATTAAAATACTGATAATAGGAATAGTGCTAGCTAAGAGAGGTGTGCTAAGTAGCCTTGGAAAAATAGCAACGGCTGGCGCAAAAAATACACTAATGATTAACCAAGTTGTGAGCGGTAAATAAGCGGTCAGTATTAGAAACATAAGGGTTGCTGTCCATATTATAATCAGGTTATTCCTGCTAATGGTTTGTATTTTAAAAAGCTTTATGCCAAAATAACAGGCTTATTTTCTTAAGGCAAAAAATAATCATGACATTAAAAGTAACTGTAATCGGTGCAGGTTATGTGGGTTTAACTACAGCAGCTTGTTTTGCACAGCTAGGCCATGAAGTTCACTGTATCGATATTAATGAAATCCGGATAGCGGAATTAAAACAAGGTAAATTGCCAATTTATGAACCTGGGTTACAGGAATTGGTGATCAAAAATGTTCAGGTTAAGCGATTACAGTTTGTTTTTGGCTTGGAAAATGTGCCAGTAGGACAAAAAATTTATATCATCGCAGTCGGTACGCCTATGCAGGAGGATGGTTCTGCAAATACCAGCTATGTAGAAGCAGCAGCAAGAAATATTGCCAAACATCTTAATGATTACGCAGTGATTATTACTAAATCTACGGTGCCAGTGGGGACTGCTGAGAAGATTCATAATATTATTAAAGCAGAATTATTAAGAAAAAATAAAAAAATTCAATATAGTGTGGTAAGTAATCCTGAATTTTTAAAACAAGGCGATGCAGTAAAGGACTGTTTATATCCCAACCGAGTTATTGTAGGGGTAGACGATCAACGTGCCAGTGAAATTATGAAGCAACTTTATGTACCAATGAAATTAACCTCAGAACAATATTTAGAGATGGGCATTAAAGATGCTGAAATGACAAAATATGCCGCTAATGCCATGCTTGCTACCAAAATTTCATTTATTAATGAAATGGCAAATATTTGCGAAAAAATAGGAGCTAATGTCGAGAATATTAAACGTGGGATAGGTTCAGATTCTAGAATAGGTTTTGCTTTTTTAAATGCAGGGTGTGGTTATGGCGGATCTTGTTTTCCCAAAGATGTGCGTGCATTAATTTTTAATGCAGAGCAGGTAGGAGTTGATGCAAAATTATTAAAAGCCGTTGAACTACGTAATGAATTACAAAAATATATCTTAGTACAAAAATTATTAAATTACTTTGCCAGTAATATTAAAGATAAGACTTTTGCAGTGTGGGGCTTAGCCTTTAAACCAGACACTGATGATATGCGTGAAGCCAGCGCAGTGATTTTTATTACTGAAGCGATTAAACGAGGGGCGAAAATAAAAGCCTATGACCCACAGGCTATGCTTGTAGCTCAGAAAATGTTTCCTGCTGAATACTTTAAGAATGGGTTAATGCTAGTTAGTGATAAAGAAACGGCGGTAGAGAATGCAGATGGCTTGGTGGTTATTACTGAATGGCCAGAATTTAAAACGGCTAATTTTAAAGAGCTGCAACAGAAAATGAAAGGTAAATTAATACTTGACGGTAGGAATTGTTTGCCGAAAGAAAAAATAACTTCTTTAGCGATGGATTATATTGGTGTAGGGATCTAAAAGGATAACGGGTTATGATTAGAAAAGCAGTATTTCCAGTAGCGGGGATGGGGACTAGATTTTTACCTGCAACGAAAGCCAGCCCTAAAGAAATGCTACCTATTGTTGATAAGCCATTAATTCAATATGCAGTCGAAGAAGCAGTTAAAGCAGGGGTTACAGAGTTAATTTTTATTACCAATAGTAGTAAAAGACCCATCGAAGATCACTTTGATAGTAACTATGAATTAGAGCATAAATTAGCAGAACGAGGTAAACTTGATTCACTTAAACTGGTAAAAAATATTTTACCTGAAGGGATTTCCTGTGTTTATGTAAGACAATATGAGACTTTAGGACTTGGCCATGCCATATTGTGTGCCAAAACAGTAGTAGGCAATGAACCTTTTGCTGTTATTCTAGCGGATGATTTATTTGTTGATGAGGGTAAACCTACTTTAAAACAAATGGCTGAGATTTATGATCAGCATCAAGGTGGTGTGATTGCAGTTGAAGAGGTAGCTGATACCACTAAATATGGCATTATAGAAGTTGAACAGCGAACAGGCTCTATTATCCAAATTAAAAATATTGTCGAAAAACCCTTGCCTAGTATAGCACCCTCTAATTTGGGAGTAGCAGGTCGGTATATTTTACCTCCACAAATTTTTACTTATTTAGAAAAAACTAAGCATGATAAAACAGGTGAAATTCAGTTAACCGATGCTATTGCGGCTATGCTTACCACAGAAAAAATTTATGCCTATTGTTTTGCTGGTAAACGCTATGATTGTGGCGATAAATTAGGTTATCTAAAAGCAACAGTAGAAATGGGGTTGAAACATCCAGAGCTTGCAACAGCTTTTGCAGAATATCTACAAGAATTGTTACCGGTCATTTAATTCGGCAGAAATAATGGCGGAGAGTTTAATTAAACAGCTTTCTAGCGGTGAGCTTTTACGTCTGATTAAAACAATTTCTCGGTAAGGTTCTGGGGACTTAAAAGGTCTTAGGGAAAGTAGTTGAGAATTAGTTTTAGCAGCAAGTTCAGGCAATAAAGTTATCCCTACCCCACTTGCTACCATATAACGTAGCGTTTCTAAGCTAGTTGCTTCAAAGAAATCTGACCGATTGGCTAAATGACAGGCTTCTAATGCTTGCTCTCGCAAGCAGTGCCCTTCACTAAGTAGTAATAAGTTTTCTTGTTGGATATCTTTTAGTGTTAATGTAGATTTATTATTTAATGGATGCTGCTTAGGTAAGGCAATTAAAAACTTTTCTTGATAAAGAGGAGTAATGGCTAAATTTGTGGTATCAATAGGCAGAGCTAAAATTGCTGCATCTAAACTACCAGATTTTAATTTTTTTAAAGTTAAGTCTGTTTTTTCTTCATGGAGAAACAAACGTAACTGCGGCAAGGCTTTGTTAATTTTTGGCAAAATCTTTGGTAATAAATAAGGGCCAATTGTTGGAATAAGGCTAAGCTGTATGGTCGCACAAAAAGGATCTTTAGCTGCTTTGGCAACCTGTTTAATGTCACTAACTTGTTGAATAATTATTCTAGCTTTATCCACAATTTTTTCACCAACAGGGGTGAATAAAACAGGTTTATTATTTCTTTCAATGAGTTGAATTTCTAATTCTTCTTCAATTTTTTTTATTTGCATGCTTAAAGTAGGTTGACTGACAAAGCATTTTTCAGCTGCTTTACCAAAATGTTTGGTTTCATAAAGAGTGATTAAATATTGTAAATCTCTTATATTCATAGATTATCCTAAGCTGGCAGCTAATTATAAATATAATCTATTATTATAATAAAAACAATTGATTTAATAAATAGCATAAAGTGTCTATAATAGAGAGAGAATTAGTAATTCATTAAAGAAATAGGAGAAAATTATGAAATCAGTAGGCAGTAAATTTCCACAATTTAAATTAAAAGGGGTAGTGAGTAGTGATATTAAGACCGCTTTTCAAGAAATTACTTACCAAAGTTATCCAGGTAAATGGCTAGTTATTTTTTCATGGCCTAAAGATTTTACCTTTGTTTGTCCAACTGAAATTGTAGAGTTTGGACGCTTAAATAATGATTTTAAAGATCGTGATGCTCAAATACTAGGTTTTAGTACAGATTCTGAATTTGTGCATTTAGCTTGGCGACAAAATAAATCTGATTTGAATAACTTGTCTTTTCCAATGCTTGCAGACATTAAACGTAGTTTGAGCGAAGCATTAGGAATTGTTGATCAAGAAGAGGGGGTAGCTCAGCGTGCTACTTTTATTGTAGATCCTGAAGGGGTAATTCGATTTACCATGGTGACTGATTTGAATGTAGGTAGAAATCCGAGTGAAGTATTGCGGGTGTTGGATGCACTACAAACAGATGAGCTTTGCCCCTGTAATTGGCACAAAGGTGAAGAAACTATTAAGGTTTAAATAGTTAATATTTTAAACTAATAATAAACTACAAATAAGGGATGAAATGATGACATTACAACAATTATGTGAACAATTACCAGATTATGCAGTCGATATAAAATTAAATTTATCATCGGTGCTTAGTGATCAATCTGGACTCAATGAAAAACAGATAATAGGTATAGCGTTGGCTTCGAGTTATACAATTAATGCTAAACTTTTGATACAAGCTCTGCTTGCTGATTATAGCCAAAAAATTGATGAAAATATGATAAGGGCTGCTAAAGCAGCAGCTAGCATAATGGCTATGAATAATGTTTACTATCGTTTTGTGCACTTGACTAGTGATAAAGAGTTTCAAACCATGCCGGCAAAATTAAGGATGAATATTATTGCTAATTCTGGGGTCGAAAAAGTTGATTTTGAAATGTATGCATTGGCTGTTTCAGCAATTAACGGCTGTGGATTATGTATCGATTCACACGTCAAAGCTTTAGAGAAGGCGGGAATTTCAAAACAAGCAATACAACACGTTATTCGTATTGCTGCGGTAATCAATAGCGTACAGGCCGTGATTAAAATTGCTAATGATTAAAAAGCTAAATGTTTGAGTCTGTCTAGTCATTCTTTTAGCTGGCCGTTGAAATGATCCATGAGGATAAGTAGGGGATTGATTAAACCAGGTAACACTGGAACCCTTATTTAGTCTAAAAGTAAGTTCACTATTAGATGAAACTTCTCTACCGTTTAATAAGAAAGCATTCAAATTTTCTTGAGTTAAATTTCCTATAGCTCGTAAGCGGTTAATCTCTGTTAAAACAAGAGACACAGACAAAGAAGAGTGATTAATAGCCACTAGGTTTGTTTGAGTAAGAAGGCCTGCTAAAAATAGGTTATGATATAAAACACAGAATTATTCACTATAATCAGCCGCAATAGATTGTAAAATAAAGCCAAAATTTTCTTGGGGTAACAGTTTATGACGATTAAGAATATTCATGGCGCATTCAACATAAATAACGTTTAAACGTTAATGTGCACATTTTAAAGTGGGCTGCGATAGCTGGTTTGGCTACCTTCACCTGCTTTGTAGGCTTCAATCGCTTTTTTCCGCAGATCGAGTGAATAAGAGGCTGGCATCAAAACGACTCCTTGTTTAAAAAGTCATATTATACAGAGTAACTATAAATTAGTTAAGTGCTATAATCGCCATCAAGCGCCTTACTAAAATCAATTAGAGCTGTAAAGTAATTACTTTCTTCTACTTCTTCATTTACTCCATTTACATGTACCAATACGGGTTTACAAGACATGCCTTTAGGACGTTTTAATCTATCAATTTTCTGTTGTACTTCTTCAATAACTGAGTATGGTATTTTATGTTTGGAAAATTTAATTTCGCATACATATAAAGAATCAAACCGTGTTTGAATAAGATAATCAATTTGGCATCCTAATTGCCTTACTGTTTTATGCTGAAAAAATGGATTTTCTGATAGAATATCGCTAGGTTTTATATCCAAAATATTCCATAAATAACTTCTATTATTTAATATCAAATTTTCAAACTGTAATGCGATAATAGTATTCCAGCCTGGTAACGCAGCTAATGATTTAAAATCAAAGCTATTACGCTCAATTTTAGTTTTATTTTTATCGATATATTTTAGGAAAAACCGCAAGTAATTATCACTTAATCTAAACTTACTTAATTTTGCATCTTTACATGTTTTTAGCTGCCAGGTGTAATCACGTCTCACAAATCCTGCGAGCTGAAGCTCTTCCAAATATTTAAGTATTCTTCCAGAATATTTCATGTTTAATAAATCACAAATCTCATTAAATTCTTTATCACCAGTTGATAATAGAGAGACGATTTTTTTATAGGTTTCACTTTTGCGCAAAAAAATATCAAAAAATATTCGATTAAACTCATCAACTAACATTGCGCCTTTTGTAAAGCACATATTTTTAATATTATCTTCAGCACTTATAGCCGGATCAATTTCTTCAAGATATCTTGGCACCGCCTGTCACTGACAGTAGTTTTAATTTCTCCATGGCAGAAACATTGTTTGATTTCCCTCCCCAGAATTGCTGGCAGTCTTTTAAAGGAAGTTCGTCTAATGATAAAGTAAATGAAATACGTCCAACAAAACCTGTGCTGCTGAGAATGTTCTTTTCTATCCATGAAGAGGCCGATCCGCATAAAATGAGAATGAGCTTTGTATTTTTTTAAAATGCAGATCCCATGTATTTTTGAGTTTTCCTAAAAAATCAGGGTCTTCAGAACCCAGCCATGAGATTTCATCAAAAAGAATAATAGTCTTACCCTTTTTAACCTTCTCTGCCAAAAGCCAGAACAAATCATTCCAGTCTCTCACTTGTATATGGGGAAAGCCTTGCTTGGCCAGCTGGCTTGAAAATTCATCCCGCTGGGATTGAGCGGTAGTCTTACTGGTTGGTGCAATGCCAGAAAACGTATAAAATTTGAATGGTCTAGCAAATTCCTCTATCAAGCGGCTTTTGCCAATTCGCCTTCTACCTCTTACTACAAGCAATGAAGCAGTATTTTTTCTCAAAAATCGTCTTAATATTGATAATTCTTTCTCTCTTCCTATAAAATCCATTGGGGTTCCTATAACATAATTTATTTTACTGCACCGTTTGTATATTCTGGTATCACCCGAGCACTGATTTCAATCCAGCGCGAACACTAATTCCGATTTTCGGCGAACTGGACCGTTTCACTTTAACTTGTTAATCACAGGCTCAATGTGTTTGAATCAATTCAACAAGTGGTCGGTGGGCAAGTGCCTATGGTAGCTTAGGGTACCTGGGGAGTTACAAGGATTTTATAAAAAGAACAGTTAACAGCAGGTTGATAATATGCTGAAAATAGTTTGTTTAAAGCAGGCCGTAGGAATTTTTATATTGAATTGATTTAAATCGTGAATGGCAAGTTGACAATGATAGGGCCTTGGTACTTTATCAATTGGTTGAGCAATTGGGATAATGTGATGAAAAGGCTTTTTCATCACTTTAGCCATGGTTTGTAACATTTCATATTTTGTATAAGGTTCTGGGTCAGAATAATGTAAAATGCCTTGAGGAAAAGCATTGGCTAAAGACTTTTCAGCAAGCTGTAAACAAATCTTAGCGACATTATCTACTAAAGTAGGATAGCGAATAGCATGATGATCGACTTTAGCTTGGGGGTTGTTTAAAAGTAAAAATAAAGCAGTGATAGAAGATTCGGTTAGAAATTCTACTTGCCCATAAAGAATGGGAATACGCAAGATACACGCATTATCATATTGGGTTAAAATTATTTTTTCGCCTTGCCATTTTGATTGACCATATAAATTTAAAGGATTGGGTTGGCTGGTCGTTTGATAAGGAGGATACTTACCATCAAAAACATAATCAGTTGAAATATAGAGTAACCAAGCATTGATTGCTTTAGCAGCTTTTACTAAATATTGGGTTGCTGCAACATTTAGGGCGATAGCTTGTTCGGGATGTTGCTTTGTTGCATCAGGTCTGCGTTCTGCAGCTGCATGAATAATAATTTTGGGACGATGTTCAAATAAAAACTGTTCAATAGCTTGCTGATCAGTTAAGTCAATTTTGTGAAGATTAGTATTGGCTCTCGAATAAGCAAGGCCTAAAGGTTGGTAGGCACTGAAAGTCAGCATTAAAGCGCGACCTAGTAAACCACTTGCCCCTGTAATTACTATACACATAAAGAATAGAGTTTTTAAAAACAAAGAGGTATTTTATACTATTTATTAATAGTAAGAACTAAGTCCGGTAAAAAAACTTCATAAATTAAAATAGACTGATTATAAAGCGTAAAAACAGAACGCCGAGTCCAGAGATTCTCACATTTGACGGTCAAATTCATAATAGCTTGTTGGTAAAGTATATCTTTTGCGGAAAGTAAACAAAATTCAAATTCAGAGCGGACTGCCTTTTTTGCAAAAAGCAAAGAGCCAATCGAATTATTACCAAGCTTATTTAAATTTAATTCAGGATTATTAGCTAGCTTTTCTGAAATTAAAGTTTTACCAAAAACCCATGGTTGGTTAAAACAACATAGATAAACTTGCCGAATTTTTACTAGCTCATCCTGAGTAACTTTAAGTAAGGATTGTTCTTCTTGTTCAATAGGTTTCCAAGCTTCACTTAATAAATTTATTGAAAAATGCTCAGCATCGACTTCTTGTAAACGTTTAGTCAAAGAGCCCTTGTTAGTGAGCCACTCTCTAAGTGGCTCACTAATATGAGTAGAGGATAAAGTTGATTGCCAGTTCATTAAAAGTGCTCGATCACAGCTTTTTCCCAGCTTTTAGCATAGCGTGGGGGCAGGTCAATACCTGAGAGAAGTTGCCCTGGGGTTAAAAATTTATAGATTTCATCATAATGTAAGGCTTGATTTTCACTAATACGTCGAAATATGTATTGTGGGCCTAGTTTCGCAGGATGATCAATACCAGCAGCGCCTAATACTTCCATAAAGCTATGAATGGTTGCTTCGTGAAAGTTATGTACGCGAGGTGCTTTCTCATTAATTTTTAAGGCATACATGCGTGCTGGATCTTGGGTGGTGACTCCAGTTGGGCAAGTATTAGTATTGCAGCGTAATGATTGTACACAACCAATGGCAAATAGCATCCCCCTTGCTGAGTTGCAAAGATCAGCTCCTAAGGCAATTTTAACCAACATATCAAAGCCCGTAATTACTTTACCGCTGGCAATAACTCGGATTTTGTCTTTTAAATTGACTCCGGTTAAGCAGCTGTTTACAAAAATAATACCTTCATTTAAAGGCGTGCCGATTCTGTCACTAAATTCTAGCGGTGCAGCACCCGTCCCTCCTTCAGCTCCGTCCACGGTAATAAAATCAGGAATAATGCCAGTTTTTAACATCGCTTTACAAATAGCCATAAATTCATGCATACGGCCGATACAAAGCTTAAAACCAACCGGTTTACCTCCTGACAGTTCACGTAACCTTGCTAAAAACTCTAATAATTTTATTGGCGTTGTACATTCTGGATTGGTGGCAGGTTGTACGCAATCGACCCCTAATTTAACATTACGAATTTTGGCGATTTCAGGAGTAATTTTAGCAGCAGGTAGTATCCCACCATGAGAAGGTTTTGCCCCTTGTGAAAGCTTCACTTCGATCATTTTAATTTGCTCTAACTGCGCTTTTTCTCTAAAGAGATTAGGATCGAATTGACCGTCTTCGGTTCGACAACCAAAGCAAGCTGTTCCTAGTTGCCATACTAGGTCACCGCCTTCACTTAAATGGTATTGTGATAAACCACCTTCCCCAGTATTTTGATAAAAGCCACCTATTTTGGCACCACGGTTTAAAGCGCGAACCGCATTTTTACTGATGGCTCCATAACTCATAGCAGAAATATTTAATCTTGAAGCCAAATAAGGTTTTTTACATTGTTCGTTGCCAATGAGTATGCGCATAGAATCTTTATCTACAACTTTTGGATTTAAAGAGTGAGTTAACCATTCATAGCCTACTGCGCGCACATCATATTGTGTCCCAAACGGTAAGGTGTCTAATGTTTTAGTCGCCCGCTCTATAACTAATTGAAATTGTTCATGATTAAACGGTTTGCCATTTAAATTATCTTCGATGAAGTATCGTTGAATCATGGGGCGAATAGATAAAGAAAGGAAACGCCAGTGTCCCCAAACAGGGTAATTTCGTAAAATATTATGATGTGTCTGAAAGATATCATATAGGCCTAAGGCAATTAAAGGTAAAACAATAATTAAGAACCAAATAATCGGCGGCCAAAAATGAGCAACAAAACCAATAATCAATAGACTTAAGACAGCACAAACATAAAACCAATAACGGACAACAATTTGAGGATGTTCTTTAGGGGGTCTTGACATTTTTCCACTCCTTAGAAAATAGTATAAATAAACAATTATTTATAAAATATAACTGATTATGTTATAGTTAAACTTAAGTCGTCAATCTAATCTTTAAAAAGGATAACCTCTTTTTTTAGAGATAAAAAATTTTGTTAATAAAATTTTTAAAAGGCAGTATGATGTAATCAAAAATTAGCCATGTAGGGCTTGGGATGTGACTCAGAGGCGACCATTTTTTATTCAATTTTGGTTTAGTATGGGAAAATAAATAATGCAACAACAAAACGATTATAAAAAGCATAGAGAAAAATTATTTAAAGCAATGCTTCCTAATAGTATAGCTCTGCTGCCTACAGCGCCCATTATACGTCGCAGCGCAGATCAAAATTATCGATTTTATCCTGATAATGATTTTTATTATTTTACTGGTTATCCAGAACCAGAGGCTGTGGCTGTTCTAATCAAAAGTGAGCAAAAAGGTGAGCGTTATATTTTATTTAATCGTCGCAAAGATCCAGCACAAGAGCAATGGTCAGGTATACGTATTGGACAAGAGGCAGCGCTAAAAGAATATTTAGTCGATGAAGCTTATCCTATTGATGAATTAATGAATAAATTGCCTGAATTAACGAGTAATAAAGAAGCGCTTTATTTTACTTGGGGCAGATATACTAGTTTTGATGAAACAATAAAAAATTGTTTAAATAAGATAAGAGATAAAATACGCGCTGGTTTTAAAATCCCAGATCATTGTATTAACCTAGAGAGCATTGTTTCTGAAATGCGACTGATTAAAGACAGTCAGGAAATTGCTTGGTTACGTAAAGCAGCAGAAATTACTACCCTGGCTCATAAACAAGCTATGCGAGCTTGTTATCCTGGTAGTAATGAGTATCAAGTTAAGGCGGAATTAATTTACGGATTTTTAAAACAGGGTGGTATGGGTGAGGCTTATGATTCAATTGTAGCTGGGGGAGAGAATGCTTGTATCTTGCATTATACAGTCAATAATCAACCACTCAAGGCTAATGAACTTTTATTAATTGATGCAGCTGCTAAGTACAACTTTTATTGTGCGGATGTTACCAGAACCTATCCGATTAGCAGCAAATTTACTGGTGAACAAAAAGCAATTTATGAGATAGTGTATGAAGCCCAATTAGCAGCAATTAAAGCAGCTAAGCCAGGTATTTGTTGGTTAGAAATGGAACTTACTGCACGCCGAGTGATTACGTCTGGATTAATTGAGCTTGGAGTTTTAAAAGGTGATATTGAAGAATTATTAGCACAAAATGCCTATGCTCCTTTTTACATGCATCGCATAGGACATTGGTTAGGTATGGATGTGCATGATGTCGGTCGATATAAAGAAAATGGTCAATGGCGTACCTTACAATCAGGCATGGTGACTACTATTGAACCTGGTATTTATATTAAACCAGGGTTACCTGTTGATAGGCGCTGGTGGGGAATTGGTATAAGAATTGAAGATAATGTCGTGATTACTGATTCGGGTGTTGATATTCTTACTATAGATATGCCCAAAAAAGCTTCTGAAATTGAAATGCTCGTTTCGGAAAAATAAATTACTATGCAAGATTCACAGTATGATATTTGTATCATCGGCGGAGGCTTAGTTGGGCTTTCTTTAGCGTTAGCGTTGGCCCCATTGGATTTACAAATAATAATCATAGAGGCTAAGCCGCCGGCTGAAAAAAATAAAAATCCTGATGAAAGTAAGGCAATTGCTTTAACTTATACTTCAGAGTTAATTTTTAAAAAATTAAGTATTTGGCCAGCGCTGATTAGTTATGCCAATCCGATTAAAGCTTTATACATTTCAGAATATGGAAAGTTTGGTCGATGCCATATTAAAGCGGCTGACCTAAAGTTACCTAATCTTGGTCAGTTAGTACCAGAGGCTATTTTATTAAACACTTTAACAGAATTAGTAGGAAAAACTAAAAATATAGCCTTTATCAGGCCAGCAAAAGTTGGAAGGGTTGATTTTAATCAACGTAAGCTGCAAGTGCAAATTGAAGGATCAGTTAAGGTATTATCATTCACTTATCGTTTGCTTATAGCAGCTGATGGTATGGATTCACAAATTAGAAATAGTCTTCATATTAAAATTTGTAAAAAAGATTATAAGCAAGCAGCTTTAGTTACTCGTCTTAACGTGAGCCAAGATCATCAGCATACTGCTTATGAGAGATTTTCACCGCGCGGGACGTTAGCCTTATTACCTATCGCACCAAGAAGATGTGCGTTAATTATTACTGGAGATTATAATAAAATACAAACTTGGCAAGCGTTTAATGAAGAGGCATTTTTAGCAAACTTACAGCAGTTGATGGGGTATCGATTAGGCCGTTTTTCAGGATTAACCAAACGGCTTGTTTTTCCATTAACCATGATGGTTATTGAAGAGCAAGTTAAAGCAGGCGTTATTATTTTAGGTAATGCAGCACATTTACTTCACCCTATTGCAGCGCAAGGATTTAATTTAAGTTTAAGAGATATAGCTACCTTAACCGAATTAATTGCTGAGGCAAAAGGAGAGCATAAAGATTTTGCAAAAGAGGCTTTATTGCAAAAATATAACGAATTACGTGTTAAAGATCAGGCTAGCACTATCTGTATGACGAATAACATAGTTGATATTTTTAACAGTGAATCATGGTTTTTACAACATAGTAGACAATGGGGTCTTTTGGGGCTTGAATATGTTCCTTTTTTAAAAACCTTGTTTGCTAAACAGGCTATGGGGATGCGCGGTAAAATTTCCAAGCTGATTCATGGTGAGTAATTATACAGCCCAGTAAATAATAATTAGAAGCAATTAATAAATTTCTTTAATAATTGAAATACTAGTATTAAGATTTATGTAAGCTATAAAGAGGATAAAAAATGAGTGAGCATATTCTACACGTTACAGATGATAGTTTTGATTCAGAAGTGTTAAAGTCCGACCAGCCAGTATTATTAGATTTTTGGGCAGAATGGTGTGGCCCTTGTAAAATGATCGCACCTATTTTGGATGAAATTGCGAATGAATATAAAGGGAAATTAAAAGTTGCAAAATTAAATATCGATAATAATCCGCAAACCCCCGTTAAATATGGTGTACGAGGAATACCTACATTACTTATTTTAAAAGATGGAGAAGTTCAGGCTACGAAGGTTGGTGCATTAACTAAATCGCAATTAACAGCATTTATTGATAATGCTTTATAATTAAAAAGGTCTTAGTCTGTATTGGGGCTAGTAAGCGGTTGGTATTAATTGAACAATTTAGCGAATAATTTTTTAAAAAAAGCTAGACCTCATTAAGAATAAGTGCTAACTTTAAGGCTCTTCATGGCACTTTAGTGCGGCCATTTTTAATTTCCAAGGTTTTAACTCACGTATGTGAAAGAAAAAAAATAGTTTTATCAACTTAATTATTCCAATGAGACAAAATTAATATGAACTTAACAGAATTAAAAGCGTTATCTCCAAGTGATTTAGTAGAATTAGCTAACAAAAAAGGTATAGAGAATATAAATCGAGCTCGAAAGCAAGATATTATTTTTGCAATTTTAAAAGCTCATGCCGAAGCAGGTGAGGGCATATCAGGAGACGGAGTTTTAGAAATTCTACAGGATGGATTTGGCTTTTTACGCTCGGCTGATGGGTCTTATTTAGCAGGCCCTGATGATATTTATGTCTCACCAAGCCAAATAAGACGATTTGGATTAAGAACAGGGGATACAGTTTCTGGCAATATTAGACCTCCCAAAGAAGGTGAACGATATTTTGCTTTATTAAAGGTTAGCACCATTAATTTTGAAGCACCTGAAAATGCAAAAAATAAAATCTTATTTGAAAATTTAACACCCTTATTTCCAACTGAACGTTTAGTAATGGAACTTGGCAATGGCAGTACGGAAGACCTCACTGCAAGGGTTATTGATTTAGTAGCACCAATTGGTAAGGGTCAACGTGGACTTATTGTATCGCCACCTAAAGCTGGTAAAACCATGATGTTACAAAATATTGCTCATTCTATTGTTCGTAACCATTCTGAGTGTTATTTAATCGTTTTACTAATTGATGAACGACCAGAAGAAGTGACTGAGATGGCGCGTTCTGTTCGAGGTGAGGTTGTAGCCAGTACTTTTGATGAGCCAGCCAGTCGTCATGTCCAAGTTGCGGAGATGGTTATCGAAAAAGCCAAACGTCTTGTAGAGCATAAACGGGATGTAATAATTCTACTTGATTCGATTACTCGTTTAGCCAGAGCCTATAATACAGTTATCCCGGCTTCAGGAAAAGTATTAACTGGGGGTGTGGATGCGAATGCTTTACAACGTCCAAAGCGTTTTTTTGGGGCTGCTCGTAATATAGAAGAAGGCGGTAGTTTAACTATTCTAGCGACTGCTTTAGTTGATACGGGTTCGAAAATGGATGAAGTAATTTATGAGGAATTTAAAGGTACCGGTAATATGGAATTGCATTTAGATCGTCGTATTGCTGAGAAACGTATTTATCCTGCTATTCATATCAATAAATCTGGTACACGTCGTGAAGAGCTATTAACCAAACAAGATGAATTACAAAAGCTTTGGATTTTAAGAAAAATTCTTCATCCAATGGATGAGATTGCAGCAGTAGAATTTTTACTTGATCGCTTAAAAGCGACTAAGACAAATGATGAGTTCTTTGATGCAATGAAGCGTTAATAGGTAGTGGTAATAGCTTTTCTTTAATGTTGCTGATAGCTTGCGTTAAATTTTATTACTCTTTATACTACTAAAGCAATTATTTAAATAAAACTGGAAGTAAGGAAAAGCTCGTGTCTAGTTTTATGTTACCTCAAAAAAACAATAATCTTTGTTATAAAGATAAATTTATCCCCTTTTTTATATTAAACATTCAGCAAAGTTTCTAATTAAGTTACTATTAGGACAGTAGTCAATAATTTAAAAGCTAGGAGAGATAGACACTATAAGGGTTATAGTACATGAGAAGAATTATTATCACTATGGCTGCAATTCATGAAAACAAAACAGAAATTCTAAGCGCCTACCATTGCCAAACTTTAACAATGGGTGAATTAGAAAGGCAGCATGCAGTTGTGGTAGTTTACCATCCAGCAGCTAATATTCGTGAGGATTCTTTAGAGGATATATTTTTAATTGAACAAATTGATGATCTCTCAGCTATTGATTTTAGTCAGGGAAATAGGCTGGAGATTTATGATAGAAATAATTTAAGTTATCGTGAATTACCAGAACCTTCGCCAATTAGTTTGGTTAACGGTATGTTAACATCGAGAAGAAATGAAGAAGAGATTGATCAAACACCTTGGTATAAAAAGCTGTTTAAATTACTACTTATTTGGTTTTCAATTTCTGTTGAAGCTGAATTAGGTGCAGCTTCCCTTCCCATTTTAATGGCCACGTTGCTATTTAATCTTCAAAGAGAAGAAAGTTTAAAATTAAAAGAAAAGCTCCTCATGACGTTATTAGCCTGGCAGTTTTTTGCAGTGATTGATGTTTGGATAGGCTATAACTTAGTGGGAAAACGAGTTGGTGAAGCAGATAATTATAATCCTGCTAAAGATGCAGGAAGTTTACAAAAGCCTTTAGCATTAACTGCAATATTATTAGCAAGTTTTAGTAAATTAGCAGAAGGTTTTATTACAGGGTTTGCTGTCAGCCCGTCTTTTAAAAAACCTACTGGCAGTCTAGTTGGTATAGTGATTGCAATTTTATTTTGGCAAATTTTTATGTTATCACAAGCAGTAGCAGCTTTTGCTTTGTATGCTAGAGATTCTGGTGCAGTTCCGCTACCTGCGCAAAGAGGAATAGGATGGTTTTATCGAAAGTCGAGACCTGTAGCAATGATTTTAAGAGAAACTTTGGCGCCAGTCATGGCTACTTTAGGAGCTTTTAATGTATTAAGATTAATCTTTTGGCTGATGGATAAAGAAAATTTTGATATGGAAGTGATGAAAAAATACGGAGTTTTATTGTCAATTCTAGCCATTGTATGTTATTTAGTGAGCGCAAGAATTACTAATGGTTTTGATATACGTCAAATGAGTAACAACCTTGTTACTGTATCGTCAGCGCAAAGAATGCAAATTGAAGCAGTTCCTTATTTGGCTAGAACTAGACAACCTCTATTACGTTTAATAGGTCGTTTTTTACATGGATTTGTTTTAGATGATTTGGTTGTTCGTTTTAAATTTAAATTAAACACCTTTATTTGGGTAATTTGTTTTATCAATATATTAAATATTTTAGGGGTTACTAATAGCAATTTTCAAAATTATTTTTTCCGAGCAGGCGGCAGTCAAAAAAAAGGGCTAATGGTATTTTATTTTGGTAATGAAGAAGAAAAGAAAATAGCAGATGATGGGGCGGTCATAGTTCAAGCCGTCATTGCTTTAATTATAGGGATGATGGAATCTTTATCAAAGAGAAATAACTTAATAGAATCTATGCAAGAAGCTCAAAGAGCTGGATATACGCGAGGCACTTTTGGGGAAGATTTTATTCAAAATCCAGAGGCAAGAAGAGTGGGAACACAAGATCTTATTAACCGAACAGGCACGCATGTTACGACGACGCCTGGAATTTTTTTTACTGCTCAGGGAAGCGTACTTTCACCAAGTCCAGAGCAAAATCTTTTACCTTCAGGGCAACGAGCTTTATCACCTTAATTTAGTACCGTTATTTTGTTTTAAGACTAATAGTTTTTTATAAATAGCATAATAGTCATAATAGAAACTGAAACAATAAAAATAGGTTTAATAATTTTAGCTCCCTGTTTCATAACTAATCTAGCGCCAATCAATGAGCCAATAATTTGACCAACCGCCATAACCGCGACACATTGATAGTTAATAAGTCCGACTGCAATAAAATAAATGACAGAGGCAATATTGCCAGAGAGGTTTAATGGTTTGCCATGGAGTGTGGCTTGTTTTAGATCAAAACTTAAAAAATACATTAAGGCAACAACCCAAAAAGAACCTGTGCCAGGGCCAAAAAAACCATTGTAGAAGCCTATTAATAATCCAAAAATTAGAAAAAATAGATTTTTTGATAAACGAGGTGATTGAGCAGGTTGAATAAATTTATTAGCAAAACTCACATAGATTAATATGCTGAGTGTTAAAAAAGGAATAAATTTATTTAATAAAGTAGGGTGTATATGACGAACTATTATAGCACCTAAAATAGCACCTGTGCCGGAAAAAATAATGCCTAAGAGAATAGATTGAATTTTTATTTTTCCATGATGTAAAAAATGGATTGAAGCGTTAAGCTCGCCAACAATACTTTGTAATTTGTTAGTGCCTAATGCTACGGCAGGCGGAATACCAGTTAATAAGATAGCAGGTAAAGCAATCAATCCTCCTCCTCCTGCTAGGGTATCAATGGTTCCAGCAATCAGGCCGGCTAAACCTAAATACAGGATTTCAAGTGTTGTAATAGAATGAGTAAATAGCATATTTTATTTCAAGTTAGTTATTATTAAAGATAGCTGAAAAAAACACATATTACATTAAGTTTTTAGATTAAGTTAGTCGTTGAAAATAAGCTAAGAAAAAGGTCATAAAGGTTGCTAAGAAGTTATTTTATAGCTAGTTCTATACTAGGTCGTTCAGATACAACCTCCAGGCATCTTGGCCTAGGAATGGCAGACCAGAAACCCACAGATTCTCGAATATAATTTTGAGTAAATAAGGTGTGTAATCGTCTCCCAACAGTAGCGAGTATATGTTCCTCACCACAAGGAGCTGATTTATTAAAAAACTGTTGCATATATAATTTTAACGATGAATCTTTGCAAAAATAGAAGCTTGCTATATTACTTCTTGTCGTACCAATTTTATTAATAATGTTAATTAAAATATGTACGATGTATTCTTGCATTTCTAAATCAGCCGTGGTAAGGCAGTTTATTAGCTGAAAGATTCTTTCCGCGGTAAAAAAATATAATTGCATAGATTCAGTAAAAGCTGAGTTACGTGTTAAACACATTAATAGCTTAGCAGCCTGTTTTTCATCATCTTTATTAGCCAATAAAGAAAATACTTTTAAAGTAGCGCCTTCTGTTTCTAAAAAAGCTTGGCAGCGGATAGATAAATAGCTCTCTTCTTCATTTAATAAATTTTTTAAAATTAATAAAGCAAGTGAATGGGTAGCGGCATCTTCTAACCAAGAGACTAAATGCAGAAATAATCCAGCGTCAATTAAACTTAAACGTCTATAAGCTGCTTTATCATCATGTCCTGTGCTTAATTTATGAAGTAAGGACATAGCGGGTCTTTTATAAGTATCGTGGCTCAGTAAAGTTACTAAATGATTGGTAATTTCTGTCTCAGCTATGCTTTGTAATCTAGTGGATGCATCATGGCTATCACCCCAAGTAAACTGAATTAATAAGGAAAGTGCTTTGCCAGTATTTTCTGGATCAAGCACTAAATTTTTTAAATAGGGTATAGCTTCCCCTATTATTTGACAGCGTTCTTCATGTTTAGCAATAGGTCCATTTAAAAGATTTTCAATGAGAGTCAGTACGGCTACTTTAAGTGCTTGGTTTTTATCAGCTAATAGAGGAATTATAGCAGATAGCAGATAGGTATTGTTAATGAGCATCTGTCTGCGGATTTCTGGGCCATCTTCTTCGCCAGAGATAAATACATTGAGTAGAGTGATAATTTTGGTTTTATTTGCAAAGGAACCTGTCTGCAAAATTGCTATAAATCCTGGTAGATTGTCGATAACACTTGAAAATAAGCTTGTTAATTTAATTTCGGATTTGCTTGCATCATCAGAAATTGCATCATAAAAGGTCGAGAGAGCTATTAATGATAAACTAGAGCCAGTGATTGAAGGTGCAGTAATGCTTTTGCTCATAATATTTCCCCGTCCTGGTGTTGATATCTTTCTTCCTTAGCTCTGAACTGTAAACCAAACTTCTCTTATAATTTGAGTCAGTTACAGCAGAAGTGATAGAAACACAAATATTGTATGGTAGCAAATCAATAAAACGGTTGATTTTGAGCTTATCATTAAATAAAGGACAGTAGTAAATCTTAATAGTAGTTGAAGAAAGTCTTTTAAAATGTGTCAAACGAGAAAGATAAGAAAACAGGTTGTTTATTTTTAATAAATTTCGAAGGCTATTTTTCACTGCGATCTTGTCACATTTTGTGTTGGCTGCTAAAAAGCGGTCGCAATAAGACATCCAATCATCTCTTAGTTAAAACCTAAACTGATCATAATTAGGTTATTTTTACTAGTCAAGCATATAAATAGCACAGAAATAGCAATTTTGCCTAATTAAATTAATAAAAATTAGATATTTATTCTGATAATTGACGGGAGAGGGTGAAAAATAGAGTAAAGTTTTATGAAAAAGATTTTTTTGCTTGCTATAGAGAGATTGAAGAAGCTAGTAGAACTCGTATAATAACGTTACTTAAATGATTATTGGAGAAAACTATGAAAGTAAATCCTATCCCTGAAGGATATCATACAATAACCCCTTATTTAGTAGTGAGCGATGCTGACAAGTTAATGACTTTTTTAAAAGCTGCGTTTAACGCATCAGGTACGGCTTGTGGCCAAAATGCGGCAGGCCAAACTTTACATGCAGAAATGAAGATAGGTAGTTCTATGGTAATGATTGGACGGGTAAAAGAAAGTTCCCAAGCCAGTACTAGCATGCTGTATTTATATGTTAATGATACGGATAAGCTTTATCAGCAAGCGATGGCTGCTGGTGCAATTTCCTTAATGGAGCCTGCTGACCAATTTTACGGTGATCGTAATGCTGGCATCCAAGATCCCTGTGGTAATCAATGGTGGATCGCAACTCGAGTTGAGAATCTTACTCCCGAGGAGTTAGCAGAACGTTCTAAGGCTTATCAAACGCAAGCATAGCTTTTTTAATTAGGTCTTTGAGAAAAGGGATGAAAAAGGGAATAAGAAAGTTCCTGTGAAAAAACAAGCGGTTGGCTTAAAAACAAACCTTTTGTTTAATTTTCCTTCATTTTTTGCTAAAGTAGCTTATTAATTTTTTGCTGAGAATAATAAAAATGTTACACGGTGATGCAACGATAGCTGATCGACGCTTAGCAGAGATACATCCAGCGATTCAAGCAGCCATAGCAAGAGTCTTTGCAAGCAATCCTGCTGCTGCTTTGTTAGAGGTTGGATGTGGCAGGGGCACTTTACTGCGAGAGCTGAAAGAGAACCATCCAGGCGGGTCATTTTATGGCTTAGATCCTCAAAGACCTGCTGATACAAGAGGCTTTGAATTTTTCGAGCAAAGTGTTGAAGTGCCTGTTGTGGGTCAGTATGACATTATTATTTCCTATGCAGTAATGCCTTATGTAATCGATGTTAAAGCAGCTTTTAGAAATATTGCAAGGGCATTAAAGCCTGGTGGAATTGCTAAAATTCACTTAGAGCCTTTTTATCTAGGCCCTTACGGTATTAAGATGTTTCAGGAGCCTAGCATAGCTTTTTGGAATACTGCGCTGGATATTGTTACAGTATTACCGGGTGATGGGGCAGGTATCTTGCAAGGCTATATTTGCTATGATTTGCCCATGGAAGTACAATTAAGAAATTACTATGATACCCACTTATTTGGCGGTATACGACAAATACCTGCCTATTATACGGAAAAGGAAGTTATTGAATTTCGTGCAGGTGGAGTGCCTATCGGCGATCCTGTTTTATCAGAAACAGGGTATCCTGTAGAAGTTATTAATTGGAAAACAGTAAGTTTTTTACAAGTAAAAACACGCAATCCCTTAGGGACAGAGGGACCCGGAGATAGAGAGCATCGACCTTATCAGCATGCTGCGAAGCGAATTTACTTAACCGTACCTGATTTACCTATCAGTGTGGTCGTTGGAATATTCTTGAATCCAAAAAATTATGATCCAAAAATGCGTAAAGCAGAGTATGTTTTTTCACCAGAAGAAAATTATTTGCGAAGCGAAATTAGATCAAAATTTGCTATTACTTTTGCAGAACATCGATTAATACGAAGAGAGGAGTGGGCGATAAGATATAATACTTTTGACGGTGGACAAGCACTGCGAAGAGCAGTGGTTTTTGAAGATGAAGAAGGAGTTGCAGAGATTTGTAAACTTGATTGTCCCTTTGATTATTCTCTTATAGACGCCCAAGATACTAATCCAGCAAAGTGCTATACAGCCCTGCACTTAGCGCTGCGAAATGGAAAGTTTGAGGTAGCCAGCGTTTTACTGGCTGAAGGTGGGGCAAGAGTTGATATTAAAGATGCGAGTGGTATTACTGCAGCCAGCCTAATTCGAGACTTATCTTCGGAAGAGCGAGCTGTTGTTTTAAGAGGGACAACTTCAGACACAAGCATTTTTTCTCGGGGCTGTAGTTTTTTTGGTCGTGTAGTTGTGGTGAGCACCGGGCTTGCAGTAGCTGTTGCTGCAGCTGCTTATTATGTTAAAAGCAGTAGATAAAAGCTTTTGTGGAAAAGAGCTTACTTAACCTATTGATTTTAACCTTTTAAATTACCAAATATTGCCATAATTAATCTTTTTATAAGTATTTAATAAAAATATTATTATTTATAATAATATATGGAATTTTTTACAAATCATCTTGAAAATATAGAAATAATTATCTATACTTAAAATTGAAAAGTTTTCCCGCAATGCATTTAGACATTTTGCTTATAAAGTCGATCCCGTATTGTAAGCTTTGTCCTACAGAATGGGCAGGCAAATATTAAAATTCATATAAAAATGCAATAAAAAATAGACAAACCTTAAAAATAAGATAAAGTTTCGAACTAAAAGCTACACGAAATTTGAGCAAATTTGTTTAAGTCTAGGTATAATAAAAATAACTGTATATAAAGATAATCATTCTAAATAGGATATTTAAAAAAGGAATAATCATGGCAACAGTATTATTAGTTGAAGATGAAAAAATACCTCAATTTGTCGTTAGAAAAATTGTTGAAAACAGTGGTTATGAAATTGTAACAGCTGAAAATGGAACTGAGGCAATTGAGAAAGGCCAAGAAAATATAGATTTAATATTAATGGATATTGGACTACCTGAAGGAAGTGATGCAGGTATCGTTGCAACGCGTGAGATTCGAAAAAAGGGTGGCAAATTAGCATTAATACCGATAATTGCTTTAACTGCTAATGCTACAGATGAACTAAGAAAAAAAATGATAGAAGCTGGGGCAAATAGTTATTTAATTAAACCCACTAATGAACAAGAATTAAGACAAATACTTAATTTATATTTAGCTGATGTTAAAATAGTACAGTTTTCATGAGTAATATATAAGGAATGAAATACTAAGACAGGAAGTCTAGGATGATGCTTAAGCTAAAATAGCTTTGATAAAATAGGTAGGTGCATATGATCATAACTATAGTTGGCGGAGGGATTGCTGGATGCAGTGCGGCTCTCAAGCTAGCAGAATTAAGCGATGATTATAAAATTAGATTAGTAGACAGTCGATCAGAGCTGTTAGCTGGTTCTAGTGATGATACGCCTTGTCGTATTGGATTAGGATTTCATTATATTGACTCTGCTACAGCATTACGCTATTTAAGAAACAGTGTTCGATTTGTGCGGACTTATAAAAACCTTGATTTTCCATTAAGAGTGGCGGAAGGAGAAAGAATTGATCACCCCCGTAGAAGAGGTCGTTATTTTATTACGCGAGATAGCCTTTTTCCACCGGCTGAAATTTTAAGAGTCTATGACCTGTTAAAAGCTGAGTATCAAAGCTTAGTCGATGAAGACCCTGAAAATGCTGTGTTTGGCCCGCCTGCAGACTTTTATCGTATCCTTGAAAAAAGAGAATACGCAGGAGAAGTAACAGATGAGAGAGTTGCAGTAGGCATTGAAACGGCGGAACATATTTTAGATTGGCCAAGGTTTAAAGAGTATTTGATTTCTCAGGTAAAAAGTCATCCTAATATTGAGGTAGCGCTAGGAACAGAAGTTCTTGGCATTAGTCGTTCAGGCTTAAGTCAATTTGAATTGAGGACTAAAAAAGTAGCTACTGAAGCAGGGGAAGAAGAGGAAACAGAGAAAACGGATTTTATAGTTAATTGTTCTTGGTATAATATTGAAAAGCTTAATAAAACGGCGGGTATACCCGCCGAGCCCGAAAAACGTACTCATCGAGTCAAAATTATTATTGAAGTGGATTTACCACCAGCTTTACATGATTCACATTCAATGTTTTTCTGCTTTGGTCCTCATTGTTCTTTAACTAATATAGGAAATGGTAAGGGTTGGCTTAGTTATGAGCCGGTTACTAATATTGCAGCAACTAGCTCTTTAATCTTACCCGCTGAATTAGAAGCTTTGGTCAGTGGTGCGCCTGTCAGTGAAGAACTAAAACGTACATTAGGTCAAAGAATTATTAATGGCGCAGCTGAATATATGCCAGCCCTAATCGGAGCAATCTATCGCAGTGCAAAAATTGGGGTTGTTAGAACACAGGTTAGTAGTGAGCCAGCTCAAACACTAGTAGACGGATTAATTTCTTCTCCAGAAAGTGCTATTCATAGGCGAGATCATCTATGTGTAAAATCTTCTTGGTTGAACTGGATAGATAATCCTTGCATGAAATTACTTTATTTTCAAGCAAATGCAGAAGTAGTAGGAGCTCTTTTTAAAACGCATTTAGCAACGTGTAAGTTTTTAACTGAAATCGTAGGTGATATGATTAGCTCAATACCTAAGCTTACGTTAAGAGAAGAGGGGTTGGTAGAGCCGACCCCTACACCACTTGTTATGACAGCAGAAGGAGACTGTGATGGTGACTCTACTACAGCATCAAGTGGGAGTGGTGGTGAACGTGAGCGAGAAGCTGGCGGAGGGTTTTTTAGACCGCTTTCTGCTGAAGCAGCAGCAGCTTCGGCAACTGGCGCTGGCGCAACAGTTGCAGCCTCAGCAGTTGGTGCAATAATTGGTGCTGACAAAAGTGAGGGTGAGGCGGCGGTAGCAGGGGATATTTCAGAAGAAACTGCTCAAATACCAGAAAGAGAAAGGACTCGACTACTACAGGATGCAAAAATGGACTGTTTAGCTCAAGCATTATATCCTGAGTATGATGAGTCAGCGGCTAGAGTTACACATTATTTAGAAACTTCTCGAGATAGAGATCAACTTAGTAATGCACTAGAGGCCAAGAGAAATCTTATGCGACAGTTAGGGCGCTTTTTCAAACCTTTAGCAGATAGAGAGCCAGAGGAAGCGGGTGCAGTACAACTTTTAAGAAAAAGATCTTCTCGTTAAGAGCCATCAAGAAAAGGATGTTCAATGGCGAATCGTAAGAAAAAAAAGATTACCTCTAAACAATTAACGCCTAAAAAGAATGCTTCTAAACATTTAAGAAGCTATCTAGAGAATATCATCAATAACATTCCTTATTATATTTTTTGGAAAGATAGACAATCAGTATTTTTAGGCTGCAATGAAAATTTTGCAAAATTAGCTAATTTGTCTCCAAGTGAAATGGTGGGTAAAACAGACTATGATTTACCCTGGACAAGAGAAGAAAGTGACGCCTATGTGGCTGATGACCAGACGGTTATGGCAAATGGTTTGGCAAGACTAAATTATGAAGAAACACAAAAGCAGCTCGATGGTACTGAAAAAGTAATGTTGGTAAGTAAACTGCCTATTCGAGATCAAAATTATAATGTGATTGGTTTATTAGGTATTTTTAATGATATTACAGCTCAAAAACGTGCTCAACAAGAGCTTGCTTTAGCAAAAGAGAAAGCGGAAGCTGCTAACCTTGCCAAAACAGAGTTTATTATGAATATGCAGCATGACATAAGGACCCCTTTTAATTCTTTATACTTAGGCATTGAATATTTACATGGCAAAGAAGAGAACTCTGAGAATAAAGAAATGCTAGGCTTAATGCTGCAAAGTACCAAAAGATTATTAGACTATTGCAATGAAATCATTACTTTTGGCCAAGCGATTACAGGGGGTATTAACTTACATGAAAAAAAATTCGACTTACGAAAATTAATAGAATCTGTTATGGAAACCCAAGGATTTGGCGCTAAGTTAAAAAATTTATCCCTGGTTGCCGATATTGACGAAAATGTTCCAAGAATATTAATTGGTGATAATTTTGCTTTGGAGCGTATCTTAATTAGCTTGCTAAGTAACTCTATTAAATTTACTGAAAAAGGCTCTATCATTTTGTCTGCAAGTAATGCAGAAAAAATATCTAACAAAAAAATAATATTGCGCTTTACTGTAAAAGATACAGGAATAGGGATTCCACAAGAAAAACAATCTTCATTATTTGAGATGTTTGCCAAAGTTCATTCTTCTAATACTGGTACTTATAAAGGACAAGGTTTGGGCTTGTTTCTAGTCAAAGAATTTATAAAAAGGATGGAGGGGGATATTGAGCTTTACAGTAAAGTAGGCGAAGGAACCACTATTCGAATTGATATTCCTCTTCGGTTGCCTTTAATAGATGACTGTTTATAGATAACCAGCACTTTTTTCTATTTATCCGCTAGCTATATTTTATAATTTTATATAAATTCTGTATTATGCTTGCTTTAAGTATAAGGATAATTAAGCAAGAAGAGAGCTTAGGTAGTGGGTACTCTAAGAATATTTTAAAATTTATAAAAATATCGATTATAATATTAATAGGTAGTGAAAAGGAAGGTCTATGCCGATATTACATGTAAAAATAAGTGCTAAAAAGTCATCAGCATTAACAAAACAAATTTTGGAATTTTTATTAGAGATTACTGAACGAATACTAAAGAAAAAATGGCATTTAACTGCAATAACAATTGATTATGTTGAACAGGATTGTTGGATGATTGGCGGTAAATTATTGAATGAACAAAATAAAAACAGCTTTTATTTTGATATTACCATAACAGATGAAACTAATACAAAAGAAGAGAAAGCACTTTATATTAAAGAAGCTTTTGCAGGTTTTGAAAAGATATTAGGAAATTTGCATGAAGAAAGCTATATTTATATTCAGGATGTCAAAGCGGGTGCTTATGGATATGGCGGTAAAACTCAAGAATATCGATTTTATAATGGATAGGTAGACAAATATAAATGCAATTAATGACATTAAATATTTGGGGTGGTCGAGTTTACCAACCACTCATTAATTTTATAGAGCAACATCGTGAAGTAGATATATTTTGTTTACAAGAAGTTTATCATAAAGCTCCTCAACAGATTTCAACTGAAGATAAATCTTATCACTTAGATATTTATTCAGAGATACAAAACATATTAATTGATCATCAAGGGTTTTTTAGACCAGTGGTTAGTAATATTTACGGTATTGCAATATTTATAAAAAATAAAATAGATATTTTAGGAGAAGGAGAGATTATTATTCATCATAATCCAACTTATCCTGGAACAGGTCCGGCGCATTCAAGAAATTTACAGTGGCTAGAGTGTTTTTTTAATGATAAGTTTTATTCGATTATTAACGTGCATGGACTTTGGAATGGTCGGGGTAAAACAGATACGCCTGAAAGGCTAGTACAATCAAAACAGATAAGAAATTTTCTAGAAACAATCAGTATTCCAAAAATATTATGTGGCGATTTTAATTTAAGACCGGATACCGAAAGTTTGCAACTGCTTGAACAGGATATGAAAAATTTAATTAAAAACAATAATATTACATCAACAAGAACAAGCTTGTATCCAAAAGATGAAAAATATGCGGATTATATATTGGTTTCGTCAGAAATAAGGGTAAATCGTTTTGAAGTATTAACCGATGAAGTGTCAGATCATGCACCGTTATTGTTAGAATTCATTTAACCGATAAAGAAACTGATTAAAATTGTTACTAATTAATAACAGTGACCACACTAAAAGAAAAATTACTATGAAACCTAAAGTATTGTTTTTCCCAAGCGCTTGGAGCAATCATGAAATTTTCTTGTCACAAAAAACTGCTTTAGAGAAAAATTATGAAGTAGTTTTTCCTAACATCCATCAGTTTAAGGATATTGAAAAAATGGCTGATTTTGTGGTCAATAATTACCAAGAGACTTATTGCATAATAGGTTTATCAATGGGGGGATTTATAGTACAGGATATTTTAACAAGATATCCAAACTTTACTTCAAAAGCAGTCTTAATGGGTATTTATGCTAATGCCCATAATAATGAACAAAAAGCTTTTTTTAATGAATGTATTGAGAAAATAAAGCAAGGTAAATTAAGTGAGTTGACATCGCTTTATGCTGAAGCTGTGCTTTCTCAAGAAGGTTTTAATAATTCTGAGTTAAGAAATATAGTAGAAAATTTTCCTTTAAAACTTGGTGCAGAAGTTTGCATAAACCATCATTTAGCTTGCTCTAACTGGAAAGAGCATTCTGCTAGCTTTAAATTTATAAAAACTAAAACTTTAGTATTAGCAGGTGAAAAAGACGTAGCAGTACCTGTAAGTGAAGTTAAAAAATTAGCAGATTTAATTCCTCATTCTAAATTTGAAATTATTCTAAAAGCTGGACATTTGATGACACTGGAGCAACCTATTATTGTTAATCAGCAGTTATCATTATTTTTACAACAATAAGATAGTTAATTATAATGCTTAAAAAATAAAAATTGCTCGTAATGTCCAGGCCCACGAAGCAGGAAGCTCTTTACTAGCACCAGGGGTTGGTATGTAGGAAATAGCGGGTTCAAGATAAAGAAAATTAACAACCTTGGCCTGATAGTAACCTTGATACATTAATTCAGTACTACGATTAAAGCTATGGTGGTTTAACCAAGATAAGCTGATACCAAATCCCATAGAATCATTTTCTCGATGAGGAACTAAACCAAAGGCTGTGACCCCTCCACCGAGATACTGTGTCATTTCTAATGCCTCAGAATTATTTTTCCCATATTGATAAAAAATAGAAATACCGCTGGCGTCAAGACCTGGATTTCGATACCAGAGACGCTGAGTACCAAAAAGATAATATCCCGAGGTATTTTTTTCAGAAATAGTAGGTGGACCTGCGATTTTACCAGTATGGTGCCATACCCCTATGGCAAAATCACCTGGTTTGTTATCTTGGCCTAATAACCATGAAATACCGGTTTCTATAATATTAAAGTAAGAGCCATTAAAAGTAGGTCCGGTTAATCCAGTTTGTACACCATTTGCACCATTACCATCATAACCACCGTAGGAGATATACCATTGTTTGATTGGAGCAAACGACACTGTAATGCCATAAGTTGAATTATAATAACCAGGTATTACTCCTAATAATGAGGTGTTCACAAAAAGCGGAGTGTAAAGTAAGCTACTGACTGCTGGTATAAATAAGTCTGCAGCTTTAAGAGGAACAGGCTTAATAACATTATTGAAATCATCAGTAGGGATTGATTTTCCCACGCGAATAAAGAGTTTGTTATTAAATAATTCTTGTCGATACCAGAGCTGATAAAGTTCTGAGCGATTTAAAGGAGGGGAGCCAGGTAAACTATTATAGCCTTGAATGCTACCAGCCTGACCATTCGTATTTTGACCATTAAATTGTAAAAATTGAATTCCAAATAGTCCACCCTGTAATCCCATTAATTTTTGGGTATCAATGGTGGCACCAAATAAAAATAAGCTATTAGCCGTCCATCTTTTAGGGTTTGATATCCCTCCCGAAATCAAATTATTTATATCTCCTAACCAGGCTCCTCCAAATTGTATGCCATAATCATTTTGAATACCCAGCTTTTTAGCAATTAAATCTTGTAATAATCCTGTCCCAGTAGGAATGTTGACGGCGGCAATATTAGCACTAATGTTGCTGCTTTCAAATTTATGAATGGGGGTAGGTTGATTATTGTTATTGGTTGAAAGCCCACTAGCCATTAAAGGGAAAAAGTTAGAAAATAAAAACATTAGAAAAAAGATTTTCCTTGCTTCTTTTACGAACACACTTAAATTAGCCATTTTATATCCCTAGTGGCTACGATTTTAATTAATTTTTACTATAAACAAATAAAAATAAATTGCTACTTTATTTGTAGTGTATACTTTTATATTGGGCGCAGCAGCTTCTGTTTTTTCAGATGCAATTTAGCAATCTTTGCATTTAACTAGTAAAGAAGCCACCTTTTCATTTGGTTTATTTATTGTTGGCTTTGCGTGTATGCAACTTTCTGCTGGTTATTTGTTAGATCGTTATCGTACGCGGTTTATCTTAAGCAGCGTTATTTTAATTATGACATTAGGAAATTGGTTAGCCTCGATAGCTCATGATGGTGTTTTATTTAATATAGCCAATTTTTTAGAAGGTGTAGGCGGGTCTTTTGATTTTATTTCAGTGAGTGTGCTTATTTCACAATGGTTTTCTGCTAGAATGTTTCCTATACTAACTGGGTTGGTACAAACTTTGGCACAGCATTTATCAACAATTTTTTACTTTAGAGACTCATCAACCTTTGAGACTATCCCCAGGAGTAAAGAAGTAGACAAAGGGTTTCATGAACATTCTTATTGTTATATTGAAGATGGGGTGTTAATTGTAGAAAATGGTAAAGTTCAGGCTGTTGGTCAATATACTAAAATGAGTAAAGAGCTAACAGATATAAAGGTAATTGACTATAAAGGGAGGTTAATTACTCCGGGATTTATTGATATTCACAATCATGCTACACAAAGGGCTATTGTTGCTGCTTATGGCGAAAAATTATTGGAGTGGTTAAATAATTATGTTTTTCCCGCAGAAAGTAATTATAAAGATGATGAGCACGCAAGACGAGGTTTAAATTTTTTTATTGACCTTCTATTAAGAAATGGGAATGCCACGGCGGTAACCCATGGTTCTTTATTTTATGAGGCCAATAACATTTTTTTGAAGAGCTGCAAAAAAGAAATATGCGCTATATTGTAGGGAACACTATTATGGATGATGATTCACCTGATTATTTAAGGCTGCCGACAAAAGAAAATTATGATATTGCAAAAAGATTAACAAAGAAATGGCATAATAAGCATCGATTTGCATTTTGTGTGACTCCGCGTTTTGGTTTGTCTTGTTCTAGGGAGATGCTTGAGATATGTGGAGCTATCGTAAAAGAGCATGCAGATGTTTATGTTCAGACTCATTTAGATGAAACGTGAATGAGATAAAAGCAACCCAAAAAAATTCCCATGGAGTAAAGCTATTTGGATGTTTATGATCACTATGGGTTTGTGACTGATCGTGCTGTATTTGAACATTGTTTTCATTTACAAGAAACAGAGCTTGAGGGTTTGAAAGCAAGAAATACGATTGTTTCTTCTTGTCCTACTAGTAATAATTTTTTAGGAAGTGGATTATTTAATTTTGAAAAAGTTTCACAACATATAAATAGAATTAATTTTGCGAGCGGTTGTGGCGCTGGTAATACAATTTCTATGTTGCGTGTGATGGATGATGCTTATAAAGTAGCTATGTTATCAGGGTATAAGCTACCGAGTACGCTACGCTGGTATTTATGTACTTTAGATTCAGCTAGAGCACTTCAAATTGATGACAAGGCTGGTAATTTTGAAAAAATAAAGAAGCTGATTTTATTGTCATTGATTCTGAAGCAACAGATATTTTGAAATATCGTAACAAGCAAGTGGATGATATTTTTGAATCGCTCTTTATTACTATGTCACTTGCTGACAAGTGCAATATCACAGCAACTTATATTATGGGTGAGTCTGCTTTTATACAGCAATAAATTAGTGAAGCTGTTGGTTAAAACAAGGGACGGGTGCAATTAAACTTCTACCGTCTCCCCAGAAAATGATCGTATTTTATAAAATAATTATTGAAATTCGATAATTTCCTAGTATTATAGAAACAGATAGAAAATCTTATTGATCTATTTGCTATAAGCAGGAGAAAGAGCGTGACTAAAATCAAACGAGTAAGCTTGTTTTTTAGAATAGTTTTTCAAGTTATTTTTTTAGGAGTGCCAATTTTTTTAGCGATTGCTTGGATTAATGCTCCTAGACCGTTGAATTTTGGATTTTTTGAAATCGATATGATTTATCGAGGTATAGTGATCCAACCTATTTTAAGCAATGAAACAAAAATTTTGGGCTTTTTAGTTTGTATCATTCCAACAGGGCTAGCGCTCTATGTTCTCTATTGTTTGATTAAATTGTTTCGTTTATATGAGCAGGGGACAGTTTTTTCTTTAGTAAATGTTCAATATCTTAGAAATATTGGTTATGCCCTATTAATTGGGCAGATTGTTTTATTACCACTTTATGAAGCATTAATTAGTGTTGTATTATCTTGGCATAATCCTCATGGCTATCGAGAAATGATTATTAGCGTGCAAGGAAGAAATTTGGGAATGTTATTAACCGGGCTCTTGGTGATTTTAATTTCATGGATTATGGCAGAAGCTTGTAAATTACAAGAAGACCACCAGTTAACAATTTAGGATAAAAGATGGCAATAATTGTAAATTTAGATGTAATGCTTGCGAAGCGAAAAGTTCGTTCCAAAGAATTAGCTGAAGTAATTGGTATTACTGAGCAAAATCTTTCTATATTAAAGACGGGTAAGGCTAAAGCAATTCGCTTATCAACAATCGATATGATTTGCAAATATTTAAATTGTCAGCCTGGCGATATTTTAAAATATGAAAATGAAGAAGATAATAGATTATAATTTCTAATAAAATAGAGACGCATGTGGTTACATTTCGAAATTTAAACTGTTAAGCCTTACTATTATGTTAGCCATCTGAAGATAATTAGGGATAGATATTCACTTAGCCTTTTTGCCGCATATTATGACTTACATGCATGCCAACAAGCAATCTACTCAGCAATCTGTTTCTTTATTTATTTTAGGTGTTGGTATAAGTATTTTTATTTATGGTCCTTTATCAGATAAAGTTGGACGAAAGCCGGTTGAGTTATTTGGATTAGGACTGGCCTGTCTAACAAGCTATACCGCTGTCTTAACTCATCATGTTATTCCTTTTTTAATTATGCGATTTTTACAGGGTGTTGGTAGTGGGGTTTGTTGGGGGTTGGGACGTATTATTGCTGCAGATATTATGCAGGGCGAACGTTTAGCGGCGTTGGGTTCTTATTTTACTTTATTTTTAAGTCCATCACCTTTGTTGGCGCCTGCTTTAAGTGGCTATATGCAGCATTGGTTTGATTGGCAAGCCAACTTTATTTTATTAGGTAGTATCATTTTAATAGTATTATTGATTTTTTTCTTATGGCTTGAAGAAACAAATCAACATAAACGACCAGAAGCCTTTATTTTAAATGAATTGATTAAAAATTACGCTTCATTTTTTAGCCATCGTGTCTTTATAAGCTGTGGTTTACTAACTGGTATTGATATGGCAGCAAATTTTATTTATGTTATGGTGAGTTCATTTATTTTTCAGCAACAATGATAGCTAGCTTTCCATACTCTGGAACAAGTTTGTTGGCCGGAGCCTATGTAATACTGGGTCTAATGGGTTTTCTTTGTTATTTCCTGCTGATTAAAATTAAATAACTAGGGTTTTATTTTAATATTAAAAAGGTGAAAGATTGATCCACCCTGAAATTAATAGAAATTATTATTGGCCAAGAAAATATTGATAGAAATTCACTGAATGATATTTTATTGATTTTTTACTTTGAGATTTAAGTATAAGAGTTAATTTTTAAAAAGTATGATAGAGCTTTAAATTAGCGTAGAGTTGAAAGCAAAATTAATTAAATTAGGAAATTAAGATGTCTGAAATTAAAACAGAAATTATTATTAAAGCAAACCACATGAAAGTATGGGGAATTCTATCAGATTTTAAAAATTATTCAGCTTGGAATAATTTTTTAAGTAATGTTTCAGGCAATCTTATTGAGGGAGAAAGATTAAAGGTTACTATTTCACCACCTGGAGGTAAGCCGATGACATTTTTTCCCGCTTTACTTACTATAAAGCAGGGAAATGAGCTGCGCTGGCGTGGAAAGTTTATTTGTCGTTTTTTATTTCAAGGTGAGCACTATTTTATTTTAGAATATTTATCAGAAGATGGTACAAAATTAATTCACGGTGAAAGGTTTAGTGGGGCGTTAACTTTCATTTTTAATTTATTTGGAATGCAGAAAAAAACATTAAAAGGATTTCAAATGTTTAATGAGGCACTAAAGAAAAAAATAGAAAACGTTTAATATTTAAGTAGAAGTGTATAGATTTGAAAATTTGTAATCCTCTTTTAGAAAATCGTGAGTTGCTTTTTGATAAGTATTTAAAAAATCATCTTGAATTACGATAGCTAGATTATTAACAGCTTGTATTGTTTCTGATTGTTTAAGTACACCCGTTTTAAATGACCAGCCAGTTGGCAAGTGGAGTTTGGAACCTAATTTTGAAAGAGAGTCTTCCGTTTGGAAATATTTTTGAATACTATAAGATTGCATAACATATACATTATTTTTAGGATCAATAAGTTCATAAATCGGTTTGCCAGTTTGATAGCTCCATGTTGTGTGACGCTCAACTTCTCTTTTCTGATAAGGTTTATTGAATAATAAGTCGAAAAGGCTTATATTTAAAATCCCAGCTTCACGCATAGCAAGCCCATTAATTGTTTTAATAGTTGGATTGATTAAGTTTGAGTTTTCTAACCCATCGATAACCCAATATCGAGGACCATTTAAATGAACGAAAGAAGAGTGAGTTTCCTTTTTTACTTCCGTAACAGTAATGTTATGCCAAATTTTTTCTGGACAATCATTCAATCCCACAGTGCTGTAAACAGCATATTTTGTTAGTGATTTAGCTAAAATAATCTCACAATAGCGCTCACCACGCATATGGGCTCGCTGTGCTGCTTGAGAAAACATAGGAATAATTAACAAGATAATTAGAAGAGAAATAAGACGCATAGTTACCCTCCAATAATATTAGCTTAGATGACAAGTTTTAATGATTCAATTAAAAATTAAAAAATATTTATAATTTATAAAAAGGCAGGGTTGGGTAAGTCAAATGCCAATGGTAATAATAAATTTTTCGCTATTTATTAAAGTCGTATTAAGAAAATTTTTAGGTTTATCTAATAGTCAATTATAAAAATGTAAAGTCATACCAAAGGAAGTCTAACATTCTGTATCAGCTTATCCTTTTGCTAGATAAATTTAATCGAGTAAGCAGCTTATCAAGATTATTAGAAAAAGTCTGAATTTCTTTCTGACTAAGCTTGCTAACCCCGCCTGTTAAAAAACCACTACTACGCAATGATTCACTTAAATTTCTCATTGCTAAGCGTTGTTTAATGTTAGCAGTAGAATACAGCTCGCCTCTTGGGTTAAGTGCTGCCCCCTGTTTACTAATCACCTGATCAGCTAATACAATATCTGCGGTAATTATTAGATCATTAGCTTGCATATTATTGATAATTTCATTGTCGGCCACATCAAAGCCATGCTCTACGACCCTCACTCTTATAAACGGAGAGGAGGGAACACTGGCAAAATGGTTAGCTACAATAATCAAATTTGTTTTAGTTCGCATTGCGGCTCGGAACAAAATACTTTTAATAACTTTAGGGCAAGCATCGCCATCAATCCAAATTTGCAATTTAGTATTCCTTCTTGTAAAAACCTATAAAATTTATGTGTTATTTAAAATAAAAGGTTATCTCTTAGATGCTAGCTGAAATAATAACTCATTGATTCTTTTATACCAGACTGTTTTGGTATCGAATAGGTTTATCTGCTGCTAATAATGCCGCAACAAGTCTTTCGCGACTAGCATCCCTATTATAAGAACTCCAGGAAGTAAGTGCTAAGACGAACAACCCCGATATATCTGCCGGGATCAATAGATTGTAGTCAATTAATATGCCGATTAAAATAATATGGTTAGAGGTGGCTTTTGTTTTGGAAATTCCTCGAAAGAAAGCATCTGCTACTCTTTGATTTGTTCCAGTATGTGAAGTCAAACTCGTAATCAATGTCACCGGAAGACTAGTCATTGCTCTCAATACTATCTATCTAAACCAGCCAATTGAGCAACCATGTCACCGAAAGTCTTAGCCGGCATCTTCTTGAAACCCATGAAAAATAGCATCAATAATATGAGAAATATCATTGGCTGTCTAGACAGCTATATACTTCGTCATGATAGCAGCTGTGCATACAAATTCCTAATCTATTTTTTATTCGAGGCGTATTTCATTACAATGAGGGCGAATAATTTGTTTGATCACTTAAAACAAGATAAGCAGAAACTGCCGCCAGTAAACTAAATCCCACTACGGCTGCCGCAAAAAAATTACACGGGGTACAATATTGCCGACTTTTTACTGAAGAGACTGGGAGCATTGGTTGGTGTTTACGATGTTGTTGAAAATAGTTAAACGCCTTCATTCTCTTTTGATGTTCATCTGTTACTTGTCCTACTCTCGACCAAGTATCTGCCATATCTACCTCTAATCCTAAGTTTCTCGCCTCAGTAAGTAATTCTCTAGCATCCTCTAGTTGTTGTTTTGATTTTTCTATTAATGTAGTATGGCCCGGCAGACTCATAAATGTTGCTAGAAAAGCAAACTGTTTAACTTCTTCTTCTAAAAAATGTATAGTACCTAGCAAAAACGCCAAAGTTTCTATAACACTTTTATCAATTTCATCGCCAACCGCTGCTTGTTTGGCATGTGACATAGCACGAATATGGGCAGGTAAAATTTCAGAGTCGATCACTACCGTACTGGCTCGATATAAAGCATCTGAATGTGCATTGACAGTATTTTTTATGGTTATCGGTAAAAGACTGTGACTATAAACCTGTATTTTTTTATGAAATGCTTCTGAACGTTGTAAAAATTCTAAAATAATCGCTGGAGTACATCTTGCAGAATAAGTAATAGGCATTTAATAGCTTCCTTATTATTAATTTATGAATTTTAACTATATCGAACTCTATAGGCAAATAATTAATCTATAGAATAGTTTACTTCTAAGCAATGACTATTCAGCAGTAGAAATTGGTAAGTTGCTTGAAGTGATGGGGTCGGGATACATTGATGAATACCATACAATCGTGCACATTAGCTTGTGTTAATTCAATAGCAGTGGCTTCATGGGTCGCTGGATTAACAGAAACGTGATATTTCCGCCAGGTTCTTCTTTTTTGTTTACCATGCGTGCGCATTTTCCACTCACCTTCGCCAAAAATCTTTAATCCCGTTGAATCAATAACAAGATCTGTTGGGTGTTTTCCTGTAATGAGAAACTTGCAAATCCAATCCGAGAAGAAAAGCCAATGTACGACTTGAGACATAGGTTACACTTTTAGGCATTTGAAAAAATGGTGGCCAGACCTGGAATCGAACCAGGGACACAAGGATTTTCAGAAGGGACATTGCCTTGATTAAAAATTGTAGCTTGTTTTCAATAAGTTATCAATGAGTTTCAAGTCTTAGAAATTTTAACAAATGAGCCCATTTGCACAATATTTGCATAACAAATTCGATCTAAGTCCCGCAAATCTCCCGCAAGGTTTTTAGCAGGTCTGAATATGAAGCAATCCGCCAACATGTTAAAAAAATTAAATTTATTTAACATATCTTCAGAATATGTTAAAAGGATACTTATATTTTAACATTTTAGGCTTGAAGCTTATGTCGACATCTAATTACCGGTTACCCACTTTGCCTTTAAACGTCAATTTAGACACAGTTGGTATTCTTCGTGCGCAATCAAATGCTCACCGTCATTTGGCAGAATTAAAAGGCCGGACAGGGATTATTCCTAATCAAGGTATCTTAATTGATACTTTGGTTTTACAAGAGGCGAAGGCGAGCTCTGAGATAGAGAATATTGTTACCACTCAAGATGAGTTATTTCAAGGTGATTTGCTCTCACATGATGCTTTATTGTCTGGGCCGGTTAAAGAGGTGGTGCTTTATCGCGATGCGCTTAAGCGAGGCTATGATGCTATGCAAAAGCATCAGGGGATTATTACAAACAATACATTAATTGAATTGTTTCAACTTTTAAAAGGTACAACAGGTGGGTTTCGAGTTACCCCTGGTACTACGCTAACAAACCAAACGACAGGTGAAGTTGTTTATATCCCTCCGCAAGATGCAAATGTTATTGTTGACCAGATGACAAAATTAGAAAAATTTGTTAACGAGGATGGAGGGGATCATATCGATCCACTAGTGAAAATGGCTATTATTCACCACCAGTTTGAAAGTATTCATCCTTTTCCAGATGGCAATGGACGCATAGGCCGTATTCTTAATGTATTGTATCTTGTTCGTTCAAATTTACTTGAAATCCCCATTTTATACTTATCGCGCGGAATTAATCGTAGCAAACCTGATTACTATCGATTATTACAAGAAGTGCGGGATGATAATAATTGGGAGGGCTGGATTATTTATATGCTTAATATGGTCGCAGAAACAGCGCAAATTACTTTAAAAATAATAGACGGTATGCGTAAATTAATGCATGACTATAAGCAAAATATGCGCGCTGAAGTTTCAAAATTATATTCACAAGATCTGCTAAACAACCTCTTTCGTTATCCTTATACTCGCATAGAGTATGTGCAAAATGACCTGGGCGTCTCACGACAGACAGCAGCAAAATATCTTGATCAGCTCGCTAGTGCTGGATTTCTTGAAAAGCATCAAGCAGGAAGAAATCAGTATTATATCAATGTGCGTTTAATTGATTTGTTGCTCAATGCTGCGGAGGAAAAGGCTCGTGGTCTGTAGCTTATTTTTTGAGAAGAAAAAACGGGTGTAATACGTATTATTATCCCATGAAAACCATGAGCGAGTTCTTTGAAAATTAACTTAATCGGCTAGTGAAAATATGAAAGTGATAATTATAGGTGCTGGTGCTACAGCTTATTCTGAATGGGCAAATCCAGAGAGAAGACCGCCTCTTTCGAACGAGGATTTTCTTCGTATGTTCAATAATCCGTCTTACTGTATTCCTGCTATCGATGCTAATTACAGCAGATTTTTTTTCTGAGGCATTTGAGCTGTTTAACTACGATATTGAGGAACTATTTACAGCAATTTATTTATTGAGTAACCAATTATTTGTTCAAGATGATGAAAGACTCATAATGCTTAAAGAAATTGGTTTAAAATACATTAATGATATAGAAGGCAAACGATTTTCAAATATGTTAAGCTAAGTTGTTAATGGAAATCCAGCTCTGTATAGGAACCAAGGATGAGTTTCCTATTCAACCGTTCGAAATGCCAATATGCTCGTGACATAGAAAAGTTGCAGCGCAGTTATCTGTAGGAGACGTTGTTGCTAGCTTTAATTATGATTTGATCATGCCATATGCTTTGCTGAATGAAAAAAATTATCGGTAGGATCATTCTTGAATCCATATATTAAAGAGGCCTCTCTTCCAAAAGAACTGGTTTTTACTCAGCCTGTGACGTTGATAACCCCTCATGGATCATTTGCATGGGGCATGCGTAGGCCTTTAAACTATTTTGATCATCAGGGAAAATTTCACCCTTCTGAACAATTTTTTCCAGTGATGCAAGAAATAGAAAAGCTTAATTTAGAAAATATGTCATCGGATGCTTTGTCGGATTTAAATCGCAGGTTAGATCCTGCTTATATAAGGGTAAACTTAAATAATAATCA
>Ga0155558_115_pt1 | contig 66269 bp, 63 predicted proteins | sample RifCSPhighO2_12_FD_107215 | JGI IMG/M metagenome (GOLD analysis project Ga0155558, IMG submission 107215) | Gammaproteobacteria bacterium RIFCSPHIGHO2_12_FULL_35_23
ACTCTGTTTTGAGTGTAGCAAAAAAACTTTCCATCGCAGCATTATCATAGCAGTTCCCTTTACCACTCATGCTACAAGTGACTCCATACAAACTGAGTATCGCTTGAAACTCAAGGCTTGTATACTGACAGCCTCTATCAGAATGATGAAGGAGTTCCTTGGGTTGACGACGGTGCAGTAGCGCCTGCTTAAAAGCACGGCTGACTAATTCAGTACGCAAGTGCTTATCCATTGCTAAGCCAACTTAAGCTGCATGACCATATCCAAATAAAGTTGCATGTCGTCTTCAGACACGATGTCAGGCAAATTAGGCACCAGCATGGCCGGGAAGTAATCGGTGGGTGGAATTTCCACGGGTGTGGTTAACACCGCACAGAGAAAACCGTGAACTTGAAATAGGCTAATGCCTGGCTTTAATGCACATAACCACGTATCCAGGAGGCTTAATTCTTCTTGCGTTAATGGAGGTAATTCGATGTGTTCATTTGCTAAATGCATTGTCTTGGATTGTCCCTGGTTGTCCGCCAATGAGCCCTCTACGAGCCCTCTTTTTCGGGATTTACAAAATTATCTTTATAGATCAATGCGTTATATGGTGGAGGCGGTGGGAGTTGAACGAAACAGCCAAATTATATGCGTGACATGAGACAATGCCAGACAAGATAAGACAATAAAAATCAAACAGTTACAGAAAATTTAAAAAACGCCAAGTTGTCTTACATTGTCCAGTATTGTCAGCAAAAGAGCCCTCTAACTTTTAATGCCCAAATGCGTTAGTTGGAATTTTGTTTGCAAAAAGTACCTATGCATGGTAGTTTTTGCTAATGAAAATTCAATCCATATATTTGTCTCATTTAATCGATGAATTGCAACAGCAAGGACAATATAGCTTTACCAAAAACCAGTTATTGGAAAAGCTAAGCAGTGTGTCAAGTCATGCCTTAGCGAGACGCCTTAAGCGGCTTGCCGAAAAAAAGCGAATAACACCACTTGGATCTGGTTTTTATGTCATTGTTCCTATCGAATACCAATCTTCAGGTGCGCCACCTGCTAATTGGTTTGTTGATGCTTTTATGAAGCATATGAAGCAACCCTATTATGTGAGTTTATTGACTGCTGCTAGCCTATATGGGGCTGCTCACCAGCAAGCTCAAGAATTTCAAATTATGGTGACTAAACCGGCAAGAAGCATTACCGTTGGACGTTCTCAGATACATTTTTATGTCCGAAAGCATTTAATAAGTATGATAACTCGGCCAGTTAAAGTATTTACTGGTCAAATGCAGGTGGGTATACCTGAGGTGGTTGCCTTTGATATGGTAAAGTACCCTGCAGCTTCTGGTTATTGGAACAATATCTTAACTGTTTTGGAAGAATTACATGAACAGTTATCAGTAGAGGTTTTAGTAGATATTGCTAAACGTAACAACAGTATTAAGTTATCTCAACGTTTAGGATATCTTTTAGAAAAAGCTAATGCCAAAACAGCCTTAATCGATGCATTACAAAAATGGGTATCATCTCAACATCCTCGATATACTTTTTTAGATACTTTGGCTGAAAAACTAACGGAAAAGAAAAGTAACGCATGGAAACTGTATGTGAATGTAGAAATAGAGAGTGATCTATGATACCAACAGCATTTATTACACATTGGCGTACTCGAGTACCTTGGGAAAACGATGCACAAATAGAACAAGATTTAATTATTTCGCGTATTATTGCGGAGATTTATAACAACAAGTTGATTCAAGATAATTTGGCTTTTCGTGGCGGCACGGCTTTACAAAAATTATTTTATCAGCAACCCGTTCGTTATTCAGAAGATATCGACCTGGTACAAATACAAGCACAACCCATTGGTAGTGTTGTAAATGGGATTCGAAATTGTTTGGATTCTTGGTTGGGCGAACCTTCTTGGAAACAAAATGCAGGTCGATTTATCTTGAATTATCGTTTTGAGACTGAAATGCAACCTGTTACTAAAATGCGAATTAAAATAGAAATTAACACACGAGAACATTTTGCTGTTAAAGGGTTTCATATTTATCCATTTAAGTTAAATAGCCCTTGGTTAGAAAAAGAAGCTTTAGTAAGGTCTTATCAGTTAGAAGAGTTATTGGGTACAAAGCTGAGAGCGCTTTATCAACGTAAAAAAGGACGGGATTTGTTTGACTTAGCGATTGCATTAGAAAAATTTAATTCACTTGATATTAACGCTATCATTAACTGTTTTGGTCATTATTTAAAAACCGAGAATAAAGTTGTTTTACGCGCAGAATTTGAAAAAAGTCTCACAGAAAAAATAAATGATGTGCGATTTGCTCAAGATATTTTTCCGCTGTTGCCTGTAGATGAACGAAATCAATATCAACCTGAAAGAGCATTTTATCAAGTGATGAGTAAAGTGATTTCTATGTTACCAGGGGATCCGTGGAAGCTTAGAGACGAAAAATAAGAATTAGTTGACGTTTATCATGATTGGATAAGGAATATTAGCTATGTCAATAAAATCCGCTAAGACAAAGAAGAAACAGAAAAAAAGTGACGATTAACCCCCATAATTGGGATACTTCAGATGCGGATGAAATCTTGCGCCGACAAATCCGAGCAGAGAACGAAAAATTTAAAATAGAAAATAAAGATATGATACTCCCGTTTGTTTTGAAAATTTTTTGTTGAGCATCAATTAATGATCGACTACCTTGCTCAGATGAAAATGGATATGGATGCTGAGCTAAAGGAAGTATTTTCTGTTAATCATGCTGAACGTCATGCGGAGTTAGAAGCGTTATGATATTAGATCTCGATCACCATTAATTAAGTTTTTTTGCTACAGTACATAATTTTTATAGCAAGAGGTAAAGATTATGTCTCAGAAAGAAACTGAAAAAAGAGTGGCAGCTGGTGTTTATGTTCGCACTTCAAAAAAAGGCGTGCAATCGATCAGAATAGAGTTTTGCTATCTTAAAAAGCTATGTCGGGAAATACTAAAGCTTACACCAATCGTAATAAATATTAGAAAAGCGGTTCGGCTTCGAAGACAAATACTGCAAGCTATAGCGTCCGATATCTTTAATTATGCTGAATTTTTTCCTCATTCTAAAAATGTGGTGAAATTTGGGCATATTCCAAAGCAGATTTTAGTAAAAGAGCTGCTGGATAACTTCTTAAAGAAGGCGGAAAAGAAATTAGAAGTTAGTACATGTTCACGATATCGGCGTGTTTGTAATATGCACTTATATCCAAGATTTGGTGATCTTCCTGTAAAAAATTTAAGTTCTCGCTTAATCTGGGAATGGTTAGAAGAATTTAAATGCCAGCGCAAGACCATCATGAATATGCTCACTCCATTTCGAGCAGTTATGGCGGATGCATTGGTATATGGTTATATCGATAAAGATTCTTTTGAGCGTATTAAAATTTCTCGCTTACAACGTACTAGTTCGAAATATGTAGTCAGCCCTTTTAATAGTAATGAAATTCAAAAATTATTATCAGTTGCTGAAGGACAGATAAAAAACATATTTCAATTCGCTTTTTTCACAGGTCTGCGTACTTCTGAACTCATTGGTTTGCGTTGGGAAGATATCGATTTTTCTCAGGGTATTATTCATGTTAGAAGAGCAGTTGTCGGTGGTAAGGAAAAAGGAACTAAGACTAAATCCAGTGCTCGAGAGATTACTCTGTTACCCTCAGTTTTAGCAGCGTTAGAGGCGCAGAAAGATTGTACTTTATGGTTTAATGATAGGATTTTTTACAATCCAAGTTTGAATAAACCCTGGAAATCTTCAGAGCAATTGAGAAGATGCGCTTGGTTGCCGCTGTTTCAAAAAACCGATGTGTCTTATCGTAATCTTTATCAGACTCGGCATACTTTTGCTTCTATGATGGCTTCAGGTGGAGAATGTTTAGCGTGGGTTTCTCAACAGATGGGGCATGAAACGACACACACGACTTCCCGTTATTATGTACGATGGGTGCCTAATCCCAATATTTTAGGAGGGTATAAACCGATTCACCATTGGTAATAAAGTGAAAATTTAGAGAGGTAACATAGAGTGCTTTTTCCCGCAGCTTTCCCGGGAATTTTGGAGTTGTCGAAAAAAATATTTAATAATCAATCCACTATGTATGGTGGAGGCGGCGGGAGTTGAACACGAAACAAGCAACTTTTCTTCCAGTCAGAGACAATACGAGACAGCATAAGACAACTAAAAATCAAAGAGTTATTGAGGTGTGAGAATACTTAAGTTGTCTTACGTTGTTCCACGTAGTCAGCAGATGATCCCTCTGTGAGCCCTCTAAATTTGATGTTTTTTGCACAACTGCCGTCATAATAATACAGGCTCAAAGATAGTTAAGTCATTGCTAGAGCTTACAAAATTTGCACAAAAAACACAATCCCCTCTCATTAATGTTTATTTTTCTCCAATAACGGGTATAATACTATTATTAATGGAGATTAAATATAAATGAAAGCTGAGCAATTCTTCTATGAACACCCCGTTTTTCGGCATGAGGAGTTTGTTGCTTGGAAGGCTTTACTGGGAAAAATCAAGCCAGCTTCTATAAATACCGCCCTGCGCTATTATGTTAAATCTGGCCAAATTAAGCCTGTTCGGCGGAAGCTCTATGCGGTAATACCGCCAAATCAATCGCCAGAGAATGTTACGGTTGACCCTTATCTTATCGCTGGAAGAGCCACAGAAGATGCTGTATTAGGCCACCATACTGCATTAGAGTTGATGGGCGTAGCTTATTCAACTTTCGGTCAATTTACGTATATTACAGCACAAAAAAGCAAGCCTTTTGAATTTCAAGGACAGTGGTTTCAATCGGTTGCGGTCCCATCAGCGCTACAAAAAAAGAAAAAGATATTAGCGTATATCGATACTATCAATCGCCAAAATGTACTGCTTAAAATAACGAATCCGGCACGTACTTTTGTAGATATACTGGATCGAATTGAATTGTGTGGCGGTTGGGAAGAAGTATGTCGTGCGACGGGACATTTTGCGGCATTAAATATTGATGAAGTTATTAAGTATTGTTTACTATTAGAAAATTCGCGTTTAAATGCTACAGTAGGCTATTTCTTAAGTCAGCGTAAAGGCGCATTTCTCGTTCCTGAAAATCAATTAAAGCTGCTTTTAAATGCAGCCCCTAAAATACCACAATATGCTTCTAAGAAAACGAACGAAAAATTTCAATTAATTAAACCTTGGAATATTTTGTTACCCGTATCTGTTATTCATCAATCATGGGAAGAGCCTAATGCTGACATCTAAAGAACAATTGTTAAAAGAAGCCAAAGCACGTGGCTACAAACCAGAAATTCTAGAAAAAGTGTATCGCTTGCTGGATATTTTTAGCCAAATACTCTCTGTACCTTATTTAAAAGAGCGTTTAGTGTTGAAGGGAGGAACGGCGCTTAACCTATTTCATTTCGAGCACTTGCCAAGGCTATCGATTGATATCGATTTAAATTATATTGGTGCACTAGATCGTGAAACGATGCTTAGTGAAAAACCAGTAATCGTTGATGCGATTCATCAAATCCTTTTGCAAAACCAATTTGAACGTCATCGCTCACCAATGCATCATGCGGGTGGAAAGATGGTGTGGTTTTACAATAGTGTGTTAGGACAGAGAGGTTCTCTAGAAATCGATCTTAATTTTATGTATCGACAACCATTGTATCCGGTATTATATTACGCACCAAAGCTTGAAAGTCATGCAGATTGGCAAGCACCGATATTAGATATTCATGAATTAGCAGCAGGAAAATTATCCGCATTATTTAGTCGATCGGTTAGCCGAGATTTATTTGACGCACATTACTTACTGACAAAGACAGATTTGGATGCAAGAAAGTTAAAGGAAGCTTTTGTTGTTTATGTAGCAATGACAACAATTGATATATCATCATTAGTGCCAGAAAGCATTAGCTACAATTTAACAGATTTAAAAAATCGTTTGCTGCCTGTTATGCATCAACGTTCATTAGCTAGAACGTTGCCTCAATTAAAACAATGGGCAACTAGCATGGTAACAGAGCTTCAACAGGCATTATCCAGTATTCTGCCATTACAAGAAAATGAAGTAGCGTTCATTCAAGGGGTAAGAACAAAAAGTAAAATCTCACCCGAATTAATTACTGATAATAAAGTGCTTACAGAGAAAATTATATTGCATCCTGCAATACATTGGGCTATGAGACAGTGAAAAAGCGATAAAAACGGTGTTATTAGCACCGATGTTGAGCAAAAAAACTCGTCGTTTAACTAATGAAAATGAAACATTAAAACAATTACTGAATCAACATGGCATTGAGTATCCAAGCTGTCTGCTAAATTGACACGAGCAATATTGTTGGCTGCAAGGAATTTTTTGGTAAAGTTGATAATTTTTACTAAAGAGGGTGAAAGTTATGAGTCAAAAAGAATCCGAAAAACGAATTGCAACGGGTATTTACATTCGTACATTTAAATCTGGAAAGCAAAGTATCAGAATAAAATTTCGTTATCGTCATATTTATTGTCGGGAAACATTAAAATTTCCTGTGACAACACGCAATATTAATCGTGCTATTAGTTTAAGGAAGAAAATTTTGAAAGCGATTTTATCGGGTAATTTTAACTATTCTAATTTTTTTCTCTATTCAAAAAATGCAATCAGATTTGGCCATGTAGCGAAGGGACCTTCGTCAAAGAACTAATTGATCGATTTTTAGCGCAAGCCAAAGAAAGAGTTAAGCTTACGACCTATGATCGGTATAAAAGGATTTGTAATAAACATCTATTGCCAGCTTTTGGTAAATTACCTATTGTCGAATTAAACGCGGGTATTATTTGGGATTGGTTAAGTAAATTTTCGTGTCAGCGAAAAACGCTCGTTAATGTATTAACACCTTTAAGGTCTATTGTTGCAGATGCTTTAATTTACGGTTATTTTGATAAAAATCCATTTAATTTTATCAATCTTAAACGTCTCAAAAAAGTTAAATCAAGTTACGTAGTAAAACCACTTAATTTGCGTGAGATTCAATCGTTGCTATCAACTGCAGAACCTCAGATTAAAAATTTATTTCAATTTGCTTTTTATACAGGGTTGCGTATTTCTGAATTAATTGGATTACGCTGGGAAGATGTTGACTTAGCAGCGGGTTTTGCTCACATTCGTCGATGTGTTGTCAAAGGAGAAATAACCTCACTCAAAACAAAATCGAGTTATCGACTCGTGCAGCTTTTACCTTCTGCTTTAAGTGCATTAATAGCTCAAAAGTATCACACCTATGCAAAAAAATCTTATGTATTTTTTAATCCGCGCCAATACAGGTCATGGCAGGGTTCTGAGGAAGTTAGAAGAAGAGCCTGGGTGCCTTTATTGAATAAAGCAGGAATTGAATATCGCAACTTATATCAGACTCGTCATACTTACGCGTCAATGATGGTGTCAGGCGGCGTACTTCCCCTGGGTTTCCAGCCAAATGGGGCATGAGACGCTTTTAACAACAGCACGTTACTATGCTCGATGGATTCCTAATCCTAATATTTGTGGAGGTTACCAACCAGCGAATCGGTGGTAGCATCATGTTTTTGTCCCGCCAGTTTCCCGCAGTTTTAAGTCGAATAGAAATGTTTTTATTTTTCAAATGCTTAACTGGTGGAGGCGGCGGGAGTTGAACCCGCGTCCGCAAACCCTCCGCCTTTTGCTCTACATGCTTAGTAAGGTCTATTGAATTAACAGTAAGCTCTCCGACCAACAGGATAACTATACTGTGAGTCTGATGCGTTTTAGTAGCTTAACTTCAGACATTTTAAGCTACGAGCTTGTAAATTATGACCAATCTTTTATATGCACAAGCGCATATAGAGACTGGGCTGGGTCGTGTTTTTAGGACGACACAACGACTAGGCTATTGAAACTGCCGATTAGGCAGCAGCTTTTACTTCGTCGTTAGCAGCAAAGATGTTGTCGTTTGCAACTATCTGTTTATAGCATTATTAACGAGGTTAGCTATATCCTCGGCATGCACATCAGGTTTTGCAATCCACGTCGAAGCCATGACGCCCCCCAATTTGCAGTTCAATTATAAATAAGTTGATAAATATTTACCATATACTTATGGTAAATATTTAAGCTTGCTTTTAAGGTCTTTTTAAGCTGAAGGTTAGAATTTTCTCTAGAAATATCTATATAAGATATTGATTAATTTACATTTTATCATAAATATTTTTTAGTTCTTTACGGATAATTTTATTAGAAGCAGTTTTTGGTAATTCATCAACAAGCTTTAAATCATGCGCTTTAAACAAAGGATTAAGCTTATTCTTAATGGTTTGTTGGATAATCTCTTTAAGCTCAATTACTGATAATTTGTTATTCAATATTACTGCAAAAATAACCAATAGAGTAGGACCATTGTCGGGTGGCGTTACACCGATTGCAGCAACTTCTTGAAATAAATTTAAATCATGTAACACTTTTTCAATTTCAGCTGAACTAGTTTTAATACCTCCTAGTTTCATAGTGTCATCATTACGGCCTAGGGCGCGATAATAACCATTGCCCAATTTTTCTAAACAGTCTCCGTGACGTCTCAATAATTCATGCTGAGGACCTGTAGGTAAACCTTGATAATAAACTTCAAAATGATCTTTATTTAATAAAGTTGTAGAAAGACCTAAAGCCGGTGGACATAAAAAAACTTCGCCACGATTACTAAGGTTAAAATTTTCATCTAAAACAGCAAAACGGTTGCCTAATGCTGGCGTAGAAAAACAACTAGGGATATTGGGTTGTACCACAGTGCTAGTAATATAAGCGCCACCAATTTCTGTTCCTCCACAATATTCAATGACAGGCTTGTGACTGGCTAAGGACATTAAATACTCTATATCATAAGGGTTGGAGCTTTCTCCAGTTGAGCTAAAAAGTCGGATAGAAGACCAATCAAATTTTTCCATACATTTAGTGGCATGCCAGATTTTTACCATACTAGGAACAACGCCAAGAATAGAAACTTTAGTTTGTTCAATAAATTTGCCAAAGGCTTCTGATAGGGGAGAGCCATTAAATAAAGCGATACTAGCTTGATTGATAAAGGCAGCATAAATTAGCCAATGACCCATCATCCAACCTAAATTGGTTGGCCAACATATTCTATCGTTAGGGTGAATATCTTGATGAAAAAAACCGTCTAGAGCACATTTAAGTCCTGTAGTATGATCCCAAGGAATGGCTTTCGGAATGTTGGTAGTACCAGAAGAAAACAAAATAGCAGTTGTTGCTTGTGGGAAGGTTTTATGACTGATCGTTTCTTTTGCAACAGGTTTTAGAAAATCTTCCCAGGTTAAATCTTTTTTTCTTAGCGTTATATTGTTTTGGGTAGTAATGACTAGTAGAGAGGGTGCTTGAGCAGCAATAAATTTTTCATATAAGGGTAAGTGTTTGTTGGTGCGTTGAATATAGTCCTGAGTAATAATTAGTTTTGGTTTAATTATTTTTAAACGAGTAGCAATTTCTTCTGTAGCAAGACTATCTGCAATGGCAATAACTTTTGCTCCAATTTTAATGATTGCTAGGTAAGCAGCAACTGCTAAGACAGTCATAGGCATAGCGATTGCAATGGCGTCCCCAGATTTAATTTGTAGCCTCTTTAAGTTACCTGTTATTTGCTTAATTAAAAGTTTTAATTCACCATAGGAGTAGGTCTGAAGAGAGCCATTTTCATCCCCTTCAATGATAGCTAATTTTTCATCGGGAGCTGTTAAGCAGCTGTCAGTAATATTTAGTTTGCTATTTTTAAACCAGATAGGATGAGTAGCTGAAGAAGTATCAAGAACAGCTGAGTAAGGTTTTGCAAAAGGAATTTTTTTGAGTTTAATAAAATAATCAATAAAATCACTTAAATGATCAGTGCTATATTGCCACAGTTCAGAGTAATTTTTACAAGATAACATTGTCAAAGCCTGAGTAATATTAGCATGAGCAATTGTCTTGTCATCAGGATACCAGATAGGATAAGTAGAACCCTTCGTTGCTGACATAATATTGCTCATTCCTTTGCTTATTACAAAATCTTAATCATATAACAAACTATTTACTAAGCAATTAACTCTTATTGAAAATAAATTCCTACTAGTAATAACTTTTAATAAATACTTAGATTGATTTTTTTTACAATAGTGTTAGGATTTGTGTACTCATTTTTATTGAGTTCAGCAAATTAATTTTTTAATAATTATAAAAGGATGTACTTTATGCCAGCCAGTCCATCTGTTCTTGCTCGTTTACTCGCTTTTTCAATTGTAAAAAAACAAGCTGTTGAAGAGCATCATATTCTTCTATTAAGACATTTATTAAGTACAATTATTACCATGCCAGCTGATAAAGCAAGGGATCTTTGTTCGCATTCTTTAGATCGAGCTATTAACCAAAAATTGTCAGTATTGGTTTCAGCTGTAGTGAAAATTCATTTTGATACAGAATCTATTATAGAGTCTAGGGTTAGCAGAGCTTGTGCAGCAGCAGGTACGGTTGCTGCAGCTGCTGGAGGAGAGGTGACGGTTGAAACGCTTAGAGGAGAAAGATTAAATCAGATCAAAGCTGGGTTAAATGTAATTAAAAGGATGTGTGATCATTATGACTCTAGCTTACAGAGCGAGTTTGATGTAAGTGTTAAAGGATTAAATCACTGTGCAAAGTTAATTTTTGAAGATTTTGATGTAGCGTACTTTCAAGATAAAATAGATTCTACAGCATTAGCGGAAGTTATTGCGGGAAAAAAAATTGAATTTGTAGAAAAACTAACTCTATTAATAAATTCTTTTTTAGAAGTAGAGACGTTTGTGGTTTTGCAAAGATGTGCTAACACAAAAAGTTTAGAGCTATTTGCTGAAAGTGGTCGAATTGCAAATACAATTTATGAAGCATTTGAAACAGCAAGACATGAATCACGGGCAATAAGATTAGATGCATTTTTTGCTTCAACTCCTGTTGCAAGACGTTTACAACGTCCTGCTCCAGGGACTTTAGATTCTCTGGTAGATGTTTCATTCGGTTCTCCGCCAGCTCCGCCGCCGCCTAGTAGGGTTGGATTTGGTGATGGGGGTGCAGCGGCAGCTGTTTCTGGATCTGCGGGTGGATTAATATCACCGCATGGTTTTGGTTCAAGAAGAGCTGCTGCAGTAACTGTAACGCCTGTGCGGCCAGCGCTTGCAAGTGGTGCTGGTTTAGCAAGTGGAGCACCAACCATTGGTAGAGCTGCTCAGGCAGCATCAGTTACTGCAATACAAGCCATTGCTGACCAGCAAATTGATGTTAATCAATTAGATGAAATAGGTCTGAGTTTACTAGACCATGCTATACAAGCTTTAATAGAAAGAAAAAAAAGTCTTACTGAACGAGAACCAACAGGTGAACCTCCTCTTACAGTGGCTACCGATTTTACTGCACTTTCAGGAGAAAGTGTTGGGACTAGAGTAGCAACAAGAGGAATGGATGGAGAGAGCAAAGTTTCGGATAGAGAGAGCAGTGCTAGAATTGATGAATGGAGTATTATTGGAGTTTTGCTTGCTTGTGGAGCAAAGCTTGCTAGAGAAGAACATTTCAATCCTCTTGATCGATTTGATGGAAATTTATTAAGAGAATTTTTATTGCATAAATTTCCACTATTTGAAGGCAACACAGCATTACATTTCGCTGTTGCTAACCGTTATTCCGAAGATATATGTGTTTTGTTAGAGTTAGCAGAAAATTTTCATCTTTTACCACAAGTTCTTTCTGCAAAAAATCGCAATGGTGAAATACCATTAGATATTATTACACCAGAAACAAATGAAACACTATGGCATTTAGCATTGCAACCTCCTTATGAAACCGCAATGATGGATTTGAGTTTGTTAAGCCGTAGTTTAGATCGGCGAATAAAGGTAGCAAGGATGTTATCTACGGCAGAATTTTATTGCCCAGCTGGTGCTGGTGGCAGTGCGCTTTTATTAGCTCGTGATTTATACGGCGTTAATAATGAGTATAAAACCCCGTTTCATATAGTTCTTGATAATATTGAAAATTTTTTAAATAGATGTGTTTCTGCTTATCAACGAACTATTGTTGTTAATCAATCTTTTCGACAAATATATAGTTTGTTGGCAGCAGATATGGCGGCGTCTATCAGAAGAAGGGTAACTCCAGAACTAGAAGAATTACAAAAACTTGTTACAGCAATTGGCACGGCTGCAGAAGCTTTATATAGAGGGGGAGAATTTAGCATAGTTGTTCCTCTCTTAAGGCAAAGAGTACCTGCTATTCAAGAGCGAGAGCGCAGGGATAGAGTAAGTTGTTGTTCACCAGGGGGCACTTCTTTTACTGTAATTTTAGATGGTTTAACAACCGTCAGTCCGGTATTAGCTAGTAGACCTACTGCGAGTGAGATAAGAAAACTAAAAAGTTCTTTTTCTTATACTGATCCTTTATTAACAGAACTGCATGGTTTTCTTCCTGCTTATGATTTTAGTAGAGCAAAAGCAAAATTTAATAGTTACCGAGCTGAAAGTCGCTTCACTGGAGAGTTGTTCTCATTCGATTCTCAACGTAATACGCCATTTATGTTAGCTGCGCTGATGATGAAGCATTATTGTATGAAGTGTCATGAGATAGTAGAAAGTATGAGTAATGTTAATAAAGCATTCAACCTGCTACAAACTTATTTACGTACCGAACAAAGTCATTATAGTGAAGATTCTGCCAATTATCTTTCTTTACAAGAAAAATTAGACTGTATCCAGAGAGCTAAACAACAAGTTATAGGAGGTAACTTAACTCCTACTGCAGCACTTCGTGATTTATCAACATCTCCAGTATTAGCTAAACATCGTAAATTGTTTGGATGGGGTTCTCCTATTTCAGTTCGTCTTGCTCAAGTTTTAGCGGAATGTCTTGAGGATGAAAATGATAATTACGAAGCTGAAGTGGCTGCATTATTAGGAGGAGGTGTCACTAGTTTATTTTCACCAGGTAGCAAATCAGAAGAAGCTTCTGCGGCTGCAAAAAGGAGCGGAGTAATTCCAAAAGCGCTCTTTGGAGAGGGTGGTGGCGGAGGAGGAGGTGGCCGAAGCGGTCCTTCGACTTCAGTTTGAGTACTTAGATGAAGGCTTGTCTTAAAAAATAAACAGCAAAAATCAGAGTTAAAAGAATTAATGCTGGCTTTAATTCACGCGCTTTACCACAGAAAATTTTAATGACTGTGTAACTAATAAATCCTAAACCTATGCCACTGGCAATGGAGAAACCATAAGGAATCATCATCATGGTAATAGCGCTGGGAATAGCTTCAGATAAATCATCCCAGTGAATGTCTTTCATGTTTTTTAACATCATACAGGCAATAAATAATAAGGCTGGAGTTGAGGCAAAAGTCGGAATTAATTTTGCTAAAGGCGATAAAAATAAAGCAAAAATAAAAAAAATACTTACAGTAATGGCGGTTAATCCTGTTCGGCCACCAGCTTTGATGCCGGCAGCACTCTCAATAAACGTTGCTGTAGTAGAGGTACCTAACAAAGAACCGATGATCGTTGCAAGACTATCAGCAGTCAGTGCGCGTGAGAGTCTTTTTTTACCTGTTTCGTGTTTAATTAGATTGGTGTCGTGTAAAACACCAATTAAAGTGCCGGAACTATCAAACAAAGCAACGATCACAAAGGTAAAAATGATCATGAGGCCATGACTGGTGAATAATTGGGTGACATTCGCAGCAAGAAAAGTTTTATGAATAGCAGGAGGGAGTGAAACAAGGCCATAATACGTTGTTTTACCAAGCAATAGTGCAATAAGAGAAATAAAGATAATTACCATTATGATAGAACCAGCTATTCGAAAATGATCTAAAGCTGCAATTAAGAAAAAGCCCAGTAAAGCAAGTAAAGCTGAAGCACTAGTTAAATTTCCTAAAGTTAATAAAGTAGAAGAATTGCCAGTGATAATGCCAGCATTTTTTAAAGCGATCATGCCTATGAATAAACCAATACCTGCAGCAGTAGCCGTGATGATACATTGAGGAATGGCGTTAATAATCCATTGTCTTATTTTAAAAATGGTTAATAAAAAAAAGAAAACGCCTGCAATTAAGACAGCGCCTAGCGCAGTTTGCCAACTATAACCGAAAGTTAGTACTATCATATAAGTAAAATAAGCGTTTAGACCTAAACCTGGAGCGATAGCAATAGGATAATTGGCGAGTAAGCCGATAAGAAAACAGCCAGCAATGGCTGTTAGGCAGGTAGCGGTAAAAACATCGCCATAAGGCATACCAGCTTGTGCTAAAATAGCTGGGTTAACAAAGATAATATATGCCATAGTTAGAAAAGTAGTAAAACCAGCAGTAATTTCAGTGCGTATACTGGTATGATTTTCACGTAGTTTAAAGAAATTAGTAAGCAGAGATAATTTAGGCATTATTTAGCTACTTTTAATAATCTATTTTTTTCACGTTGCCAATCGCGCTCTTTTTCTGATTGGCGTTTATCATGAAGCTTTTTACCTTTAGCTAATCCAATTTCACATTTGACTAGACTCTTTTTCCAATAAAGCTTTAAAGGCACGACAGTATAGCCTTTTTGTTCAACCTTGCCGATTAATTTATTGAGTTCTTCACGATGAAGTAATAGCTTACGAGTACGAGTTGGGTCTGTATTAACATGAGTTGAGGCTGAGCTTAAAGGAGATAAATGCGCACCAAATAACCAAGCTTCGCCATTTTTGATAATGACATAGCTTTCTTTTAATTGAACTTTACCAGCACGAATACTTTTCATCTCCCAGCCTTGTAAAGCAAGGCCTGCTTCAAAGCGCTGTTCTATAAAATAATCATGAGTAGCCTTTTTATTGGTGGCTATTAAAGTGTCAGTCTGTGAGGAGGCTTTCTTGCTCATAGAAAAAGTATAGCCTTATTTAAAGGCTTAAAAAATTAATTATGGTTTCTTTTTTTAAAATATTTTCAGAAATTTTATTAAATCATTTCAGATTTTATGATAGTTCTTCTAAAAGAGCCTATGATAACTCATTCATTATTTCTTTAAAGGGTATAACGATAATATTATTTTTATCATATAGTGTTCTTGGCTGTCATAAAGCAAATAGAGTTTAGCTTCTGGATAATGCTCTGAAAAGGCTTTGAGACTTTTAAAAGTTTTGGTATTTAATTAGGTTTTTCTTTAAAAACAAGTTTTAAGGCTTATTGTAGAATAATTTGTATTAATTATGATCTATTTCGACATGAAAATTCAATACTATAGTCGTATCTTTAATTAAGTACTGATAGAAATAAAACTTATAAATTAGACTAATAGAATAGGATTTTTCTAGATGAGAATACATTTACAGTCGTAAACGAAAACGGTACATTTAGCAGCTTTAATGCTTCTAGCAGGATAGACTACAATATGACTACTTTACATCGCCTTGCAATGGTTCCTTATAGTGCGGAAAATATGTATCGATTGATTGATGATATTGAGTCTTATCCTAATTTTTTACCTTGGTGTACTCAAACCAAAATTTTAGAAAAAAATGACCAGGAAATTATTGCTACCATTGAATTGTCAGCTGCCGGTATGCATAAATCGTTCACTACCCGTAATAAATTGATTCCTAACCAACGAATAGAAATGCAACATGTAGAAGGTCCTTTTAAACACTTATCAGGTGTTTGGACTTTAATACCAGTTGCCAAAGGTTGCCAAGTTAAATTAGATTTAGAATTTGAAGTTCATAGTGGATTAGCCGGCAAGATTTTTGGGATGCTGTACAATAAAGTAGCTGATAAATTAGTTGAGTCTTTTTGTGAACAAGCCGATAAATTATATGGAAATATAAAGTGATTGATATTGAGGTTGCTTATGCAATCCCGGAAGAACAAATTATTTTTTTGCTTAAAGTATTGCCGAACTCTACCGTTGAAGATGCCATTCTAGCTTCAGGCATTTTACAGCGTTTTCCTGAGATTAATTTAAAAACTGCAAAGGTGGGTATTTTTGGCAAGCAAGCAACTTTATTAACTAGGTTGCATGCACAAGACCGAGTCGAAATTTACAGGCCGTTATTAATTAATCCAAAAGAAGCAAGACGACTCAGAATAAAACATAAAAATTAATTAAGCTGCTTATATTTGTTTTTGAATATCTACTAATTGCCCATTTCTAAAGGTTAAAGTAAGAATCTTTTTAATATTAGAACCGTGATTTGGTAATAATTGATAAACATACACTAATCTATTATTAGCAAAAGTATTTTGTAAAATAGGCGCGCCTAGTAATGCAACCACTTCGTTTTGGCTCATCCCTAGATGTAATTCTGCAACTTTTTTGGTGGAAATAATATTGCCTTGTTGGATATCAGGCCGATAAGGATGCAGATAAGAACAACCACCTAGTATAAGGATTAAAAAGCTAACAATAAACAAACGCAGCATAGAATTCAATTCTCTATCAAGGTTTTTATAGGCGACATGATACAGGATTTTTTGTAAGAAGGTAGCCTATTTCATAAGAATTGCTAATTTTATAAACTAGTAAAAGAAAAGTTATTTGCTTTATTTTACTCGCAAAGAACGTTAAAGTTTTACCAAATATTATTTTATGGAGAGTGGTATGGATAACCAAGAGCTTCGAAAAGCTGGTTTAAAGGTAACCTTACCAAGGTTACGTATTCTTGAGGTATTAGAACGTTCTAAGGCTAGACATTTAAGTGCAGAAGAGGTTTATCAACAGCTAATTCAGGCTGGGGAAGAAGTGGGGCTTGCGACGGTTTATCGGGTTCTTACTCAATTTGAACAAGCCGGCTTAGTTATTCGCCATAATTTTGAAGATGATTATGCAGTTTTTGAATTAAATCAAGGGGTTCATCATGATCATTTGGTTTGTGTAAAATGCGGTCGAGTTGAAGAGTTTATGGATGAGGTGATTGAAAAACGGCAAGCAGCTATTGCCAAGGAATACCAATTTGAAATAACCGATCACGTGATGAATATCTACGGAGTTTGTAAGACATGTCTGAAATGAACACAAAGGTATTGTGCTTTAAATAAACAATCGTTACACTGATTTTGAAAATAAAAAAGCCGGCTTTGTTCTTGTTATTACCGGCTGGAGGCTGTTTTTCTTGTTATTGGAAAACACTCTGATCAGAGAGTGTTAGGCGCCTTCTTCTAGTTTTTATTTGGCTCCTTCGTGTTACGGTTTCGCCATCATGTTCAAGGGCGGCGATTCCCGTAAAGTTCTTATTATTATATTCACTATTTAGTATAGTACCAGCTGGTTAATATTTAAAAAGACATATTTTTCACCCTAAAAATAGCAACATAAATATGCTATCAAAATACTTTAGTTTTTTAAGCGTAGGGAATGCTCCGTTCTGCGAAATAAGTAACTGATATAATTAAGAAAAAACTTGCAACGACATCTACTAAGTAATGCCAGCCTAATAGCAAAGTGGCGGCGGTAATCAGTAAATCAATGATTAATAAGGGATAAAAAACCCATTTAAAGTCTTTATAAGCATAAAGCAGCAAAAAAACCCAAATCACATGAAAAGACGGAAAAGCAATTAATCCACCTTGGCTAGATTGAATAGGTAAATGATGATGAACCTCATAAAATTTTAAATAAGTGTTATGTTCATAGTTAGTAAAAAAGGGGCTAATAAAATAATGAGCTGGAGCAACTGTTGGAAAGCAATAGTAAATAGTCATGCCTAATAAAGCTGAAACTAAGGCTGAAAAAAAGAAAACGCACAAGGCACGCTGTTGTGAAGGCATTAAAGCCAGAACATAAGGTAAAAATAATAATTGTAAGTAGACACTGTTATAAGCCAGAATCAGAGCTAAATGGAAATAAGGATGTGCAAAAGTAAGTCCCATCATTTTAATTGTGTTATAACCTAAATAGTTATCCGTCATAATAAGCAAGTTATCTATTGGTAAAAAAGGCGTATATTGAACACTAGTACTTAAATAACCAATGGCAATATAAATAAAATAGTAAGTCAGATAGGATTTGGTAATTAGGGCAAACTTGGGAGTGGTGGTTTGGAAATAAAGAGTTAGGCCTAATAGCGCTAAGGCAAAAGGTAAAAATAATAATAAGTAGCTAGGTAAATACCAAATACCTTTGTAATGATAAAAAAATAAATTAATAAGCAAATAGATTGAAGCCACACCAACAGTTAATAAGATTAATTGATAAATTAAAAAATAATCTTTATCTTGTTGAATGGTTGTAAATAATTTTTTAGTAATAGTGCTCATAATAAATTAGACTACCACTTCTACTTTTTCTGCTGTAAATTCCGATTTTTCTTTAATGAAATGATCTAAAAGTTGGGTAAATAAACCAGCAAAAGTTTCAGTCATCATTACAAAGTCAGTATCAAACTGTTGAGCTTGCGTTTCAATATATTCTTCTTTGCTAGTTGTCAACAACTCATCTTGTAAACGTATATTACGTAAGGTAAAGTCTTCCGCTAAATTAAAATTTATTTCATCGTTCCATGATAAAGCTAACTGTTTTACTTCACAGCCATCTTTGATGAGTGCTTGAATACTTTGAGCAAAGAGGTTTTGTTGTTGACAGCGGATAATACGAGTTTGTTGACTAGGATCTTGTAATACGCAGCCTTTTTCAATGACAAACGAACCCGGGGTTTTTTGATGTTGCAACCAATAGGTAAGTTCAGCGCTAGGCTTTTTAACTGTGGGTACCTCAAATTTAATGTGTGTGGCTGTTCGCTTTAAAAAAGCGACGAACTTTTCAATTTTTTTAGAGTTAACAGAGTTAACTATTAATAAATTTCTTTTGGTATCAAAATACGCATAGAGTTTGGTGAAACGGCTAAAAGCTCTAGGACGTAAAGAATAAATAACCTCATCTTTTAAAGAGAGTTTTTCTTTAAGTTTTACTTTTCTATCTTCAGTGGTTTCAATAACTTTCATTTTAGTTTCAAGTTCTTGGCGAATTACGGTTGCTGGTAATATTTTTTCTTCAAATTGTAAGCAAATCATTAAGTAGCCGTTGGCAGCGTAGACTAAAGAAGCTTCGCTTTGCTCTAGTGGGGAAATCCAGCCTAAACTTTCAGGTAAAGAAGGTAAGCAAGGTGTAAAGGCAAGAGGTTTTAAGATTTGTGCTAAAGCCTCGGCATCATAAGTGAGAGGAGAGATCAGTCGAAATAATTGAACATTTTTAAACCACATCACTTGCTACCTGTAATAAAAAATAAAAACGGATTTTAACTAAAAAAAGCGAAAGTAACATCATCTCAATGAATAATTCACAGCTTTAGTTGGACAATAGTTGAGCATGGTGTTAGGATGCGCTTGTTATCAAATCAATAAAAAAGGTTATAGACATGAAACACTCTAAGTTATTAATTGCTATTGCATTTTCAGGCCTAAGTTTTTCTTCCTTGCTTTATGCAGATGATTTTAGCTCACCAGAGAGCTGTCGAACTACGATGAATAATTATGAGCAGCAAGCTAATAAAGCTGGTGACATGTATGGATGGGGGCAATTTTTTATGAATGCAGCTTCAAATAATGAAGTTTCACCCGGCCAATATTGTGATAATAATGAATGCTATTGGTTTTATGAGCCAGGTGAAGGTGTTTGTATTTTAGCAGGTTCACCGGCTTGGAGTCATGTAAGTGCTACTGTAATGAACGATATAGCTGCTTTTACTAGTGGTAAAAGTTATGTTAATGAAGTAGGTACTATTTCAGAAACTTGTCCTGTAGGTAAGCCTTTAAATGACGCTAGCTGTACCGTAACTTGGGACCAACCCTTTTAATAATTGTTAATAAGTTCGTCAATTATAATTATTTGTGATTGGCGAAAGTTACGTAGTTAATTTTTAAAAAAGCATGAATAATTTATTTGAGCAATTAATTTAATTCCCTAGTGCTTCCTGAATATTTTTTTGAATATCGTTCATAAAATAATGTTGCTACCATTTTTACCTTCTATAAAACAGCTTATGTCTAATAATAATTCCGTCTAACTTAGAATAAAAAAGGAAAACTTACTTAGCCATTTGATTAATTTAAAATGATATTATTATTAATATCATTTTAAATCTGTAACAGATTGATGAATTTGGATAGCTTTTTCATTAAGCGCTTGAACGTTATTATTGGTAATTGTTATATGTCCCAGTTTTCGATAAGGCCTTGCTAGTTTGCCATAGTCATAAAAATGCAAATTAGGTTCTTTTAAAAATAACTTGTTATCAGGTAGTTTACTGATGAGATTAATCATAGCTGTTGGTTGTTTAAGGTGAAGAGTTGGTAGAGGAAGGTTGGCAAGAGCACGAAGATGTAATTCAAACTGCGAACACGAAAAGGCTTCCAGCGTTAAATGACCGGAGTTGTGAACTCGAGGTGCCATTTCATTAGCATAAAGCTGATTGTTTTTTACAAAAAATTCAATGGCTAATACTCCAATATAGTCCAGTTCTTTTAAAACAGTAGAGAGATGATTTTCTGCTTGTTGTTGTAAAGAATGAGGGGTGGTTGAGAGGGTAGAAATACGTAAAACACCTTGTTCATGATGGTTAGTGATGAGTGGATAGCAGCTTATTTGTTTAGCAGCATTTCTAGCGCCAATAATCGAGACTTCAGTATCAAAAGCAATAAAGTTTTCTAAAATTGCTGGCATTTCATTAATCGTTTTCCAAGCAGAAGAGGTTTGATGTGCTGTTGATAATTTCACTTGACCTTTGCCATCATAACCAAAGCGTCTAGTTTTTAATAGTGCAGGAAATGGCAATTGTTTACTAGCAGAATCCAGCGCTGTTAAAGAGTCAATAGCGATAAATTCGGTTGTTGGAATATTGAGTGATTTAAAGAATTGTTTTTCTAATAATCGGTCTTGGGTTATACCAATAGCCTTACTGTTTGGTAATAGTGGTAAGTGAGACTCAAGAAACTGTAAAGTTTCGACTTCAATATTTTCATTTTCAATAGTAATAAGATCTACTTTTGATAAAAATTCTTGTAAACGTTTGTTGTCTTTTAGTTCACCAATAAATAATGGACTATTACGAGTTGCAGGTTGCTGGCTAGATTCAGCATAACAAAGGGTTTCAAAGCCTAATGTATAAGCTGAATGAGCAAGAAGTTGTGCTAATTGGCCGGCTCCTAAAATTCCTATACGCATTAGCTAGCTCTAGGATCAGTATGTTTTAATACAGCAGCGGTTTGATTAGCTCGATATTCAATCAATTGCTCACGGATTGCAGGATATTTATTGGCTAAAATACTTGCTGCTAGAAGAGCAGCATTGACAGCACCTGCTTGACCAATGGCTAGAGTACCGACTGGAATGCCTTTAGGCATTTGTACAATTGATAGCAGTGAGTCAATGCCATTTAAACTATTTAGCTGAATTGGCACGCCTAAAATAGGGAGATGAGTTTTGGCAGCAAGCATGCCAGGTAGATGAGCTGCACCACCAGCGCCTGCAATGATGACTTCTAATCCTTGTTTTTCTGCGTTGGAAGCATAATCAAATAAGCGATCAGGAGTACGATGGGCAGAAACAATTTCCACAGAATAAGGAATTTTAAGTGACTCTAAAGTATTGGCGGCAAGTTCTAAAGTAGTCCAATCTGATTTCGAACCCATAACGATTCCGACTAATTTATGCATGTTATTCTCCTAGTGCTTAAAACAACGTACCTCAGTGAAAATCATAGCAATATTGTACTCATCACAGGCTTGGATAACTTCTTTATCGCGTACCGAGCCACCTGGTTGAATAATAGCAGAGACTCCAGTTTTAGCAATGCGATCAATACTATCACGAAATGGAAAAAATGCATCAGAAGCTAAAACAGTACCAGTCAAAGCAGTTTGAGCTTTTTGCACCGCAATCTCTACGGCATCAATGCGTGAAACTTGCCCAGCACCTATTCCAACCGTTGTGCCATTTTTAGCAATTAAAATAGCATTAGATTTAATATGTTTAACGACCCGCCAGCTAAATAATAAATCAGTAGTCATGGCTTGAGTGGGTTGGATTTTAGTTACTATATTTAAATGAGAGGGATCTAGTTGATGGTTATCATGAGTTTGCATTAGTAATCCACCAACAATAGTTTTGAAATTAAGCGGTTCATAAATCTTGTCGATTTGTGCTAATTTTAATAAACGCAAATTCTTTTTTATAGCGAATAAATCTAAAGCCTCTTGAGAAAAACTGGGGGCAATAATAATTTCTATGAATGCTTGCGATAAATACTCAGCAATTGCTTTACTACAAGGTTTATTCAAAGCAATAATGCCTCCAAAAGCAGATTTGCTATCAGCCTCAAAAGCAGCCTTAAAGGCTTCATTAATATTATTACCAATAGCTACGCCACAAGGATTGGCGTGCTTAACAATGACACAAGCTGGTTCTGAAAATTCTTGTAAACATTGTAAAGCGCTGTCACTGTCCACGTAATTATTAAAGGACATGGGTTTGCCTTGTAATTGTTGTGCAGTTAATAATCCTGTTTCTGTACCTAGCGAACGATAAAGACAGGCTTGTTGATGTGGGTTTTCACCATAACGTAATTTACGCTCTTTCACATAATTTAAATTAAGCGTATTAGGAAAAGTGGCTTCAGAAAGATAGTGTTGAATAATACTGTCATATTGAGCAGTGTGTGCAAAAGCTTTAGTAGCCATTCGTTTTCTGATTTTATAATCAATTGCTTGGATAGTAGAGAGCTGGTTAATAATCAATTTGTAATCATTAGGGTCAATTACAACCGTGGTCCAAGGGAAATTTTTAGCGGCAGCACGAATAAGTGTTGGACCACCAATATCAATATTTTCTAGTGCTATGTCTAAAGTTGAATTTTTTTTGATCGCAGTTACAAAAGGATATAAATTACAAACAATCAAATCAATCCATTCAATTTGTTGTGTTTTTGCAATGTCTGCATGTTGATCACGTTTACCTAGTATACCCCCATGAATTTTTGGGTGAAGAGTTTTTACACGGCCCTCCATAATTTCTGGAAACTGCGTGATTTCTTCAACTGTTTGATGCGGAATATTTGCTTTTTGTAGTAAGGCTCCTGTTCCACCAGTTGAAATAATTTTAACACCCAAAAGATGCAGTTGCTCTGCAAATTCTACTAAGCCAATTTTATTGGAAACAGATAATAAGGCAGTTTTAATAGGAGTAAGTTCAGTATTCATATTATCTCCAAAAAATTAGTACAGTGATGAGTAATAAGTAGCTCAATGGCCTCACCCATAGCTAAGGCCTCTAATGATTGTACTCTTGCTTTTAAACTTTCAGCAGTGTCTTGTTTTAATACAGGACATTGTTTTTGTAAGATAATTGGGCCAGCATCTAGGTTAGTAGTTACCAAGTGAACCGTACAGCCTGATTCTTTTTCTTTTGCAGTTAGGACTGCTTGATGAACAGCTAAATCCATTAAACCAGCGTGTTTGGGTAGTAAAGAAGGGTGAACATTAATCATCTTACCATACCACTCTGTGACAAATTGTTTTGAAAGAATACGCATAAAGCCGATCAGTAAAATTAAATCGATCTGATATTTTTTTAAAGTTTTATTTAAAAGTTGATCGTAGTCAACTCTATTCAGTGAATTGGCTAAAAGAATTTCAGAAACAATTTTATATTGTTCAGCTTTTAACAGAATAGGTGCTTGGGGTTTATCACTAAGTATAGCTGCAATGTTTACAGGTAGCTGCTTATATTGAATAAATTGCAATAAGCTAGGTATTATTGAGCCTTTCGTGGAACCTAAAACTGCAACACTAAGTGGCTTCATAATAATTTATAGTCCTGATGACATAATTGATTAATATGGGCTATGCGTTGATTGATTAATTTGGTGGAACCTATATCTTTGCGATAAAAGTATTCTCCATGGATAGCAGAGAGGGCTAGTTCTATATTAGTCGCAGCCTGCTGAATGCTATCAGCTTTACTTACTAAGGCTACAGCACGAGAACCGGTCATAATAAGTTTATCGTTTTGTTGATCAATAGCTCCGTAATAAAGCTCAACATTTTCTGGCAAGCAGCCAATAGTAATGGTTAGCCCTTTTCGAACTTGATCGGGATAACCGCGAGGCACTAAATACTTACAAACTGTAGCTGCTTTTTCAAATTCTATCGGTAACTGAGATAAAGTTTTATTAACTAAGGCTAGACACAATTCAAGAAAATCAGTTTTTAGTAAGGTTAATAAATTAATTACTTCAGGATCTCCAAACCTAGCATTGAATTCAATGATTTTAATGCCCTGTGCAGTTTTTATAAAGCTACCATATAGAATTCCCATGTAGGTTACTTGACACTCTTTTTGTAAAGCTTTGGCCACTTGTTCATTGATTTGTTGAGCATATAATATATCTTGTTGGGATAAAAAGGGTAAGGCATGAGAGGCCGCAGAATAAGTTCCCATTCCGCCTGTATTAGGGCCTTGATCATTTTCAAAAGCTCTTTTGTGATCTTGAACGGCAGGCATATGAATCAATTGACTACCCGATACAAAGCTTAATAAAGAAAACTCTTCGCCTATTAATTTTTCTTCTAGGACAAAGCCTGATTGTGAATTTAATAGTTCTTGACAATAAGCTAGAGCTTCTTGGTGATTAGCTAGGTGTTCACCACTTAGCTTAACGCCTTTACCGCCCATTAAACCATCTGCTTTAATGACATAATGAGTACCGAATTTTTGTAATTGTGTTAATACGCCATCGAGTTGTTTAAAACGATAATATTCAAGGCTTCCAGGAATGTTATAACGCTTTAATAAATCTCGAGTAAACCCTTTGCTTGTTTCAATTTGTGCTAAGCATTGAGTGGGACCAATACAGGAAATATTAGCTACCTGAAAAGCATCTGCTAATCCTGTAGCCAAAGGCAGCTCAGGGCCAATAATCACTAAATTAATGGCCTGTTGCTTGGCAAAAATAACAATAGCCTTATTATCAGTTAGCTTACCTACTGTAAATACTTTACAAAGTGGTAAGATGCCTGGGTTATAATTGGTACCAAAACAATAAAGAGTTTTAGGAAGTTTTGAGGCAAAAAGCCTTTTTGCTAGAATATGTTCTCTAGCACCAGAGCCGATAATTAAAATATTAATCATGTAATATCCTTGACATGCTTATTGTTAACCTTAGCAATATAAATATTCTAAGTTTTCTCTATTTTTCCGCAAACATACTTACCATTTAAACAAGCCAAGCAGGGTTCGGTAATATGATGTTCACCTTTTCGAGTTACTGCTTCGACTAAATCATCAATAGATTGATAAAGCAATTCATCCACCTCTAAATAAGCTTTTATTTCAGCAATACTTTTTTGATGGGCAATGAGTTCTTCTTTAGTTGGGATATTAATTCCATAGTAGCAAGGAAATTTAATTGGTGGGCAGGCTGAAGCAAAATAAATTTTGCGAGCACCGGCTTCACGAACCATTTTAACAATTTCACGACTAGTTGTGCCTCGTACTATGCTATCGTCGATTAATAAAACATTTTTACCTTTAATCTCAAAAGGTTGAGGAATTAATTTGTGTTTTACTGAGCGTTTACGTAAAACTTGTGAAGGCATAATAAAAGTTCTGCCAATAAAAGGATTTTTATAGAGCCCTTCAGAGTAGTTAAGGTTAAGCTCGCGCGCAAAGGCTAGTGCTGCGGTATTAGAGGTAAAAGGAACGGGAACGACCACATCAGGCCGTAATGTTGGAAATTCTTTTTGCCAGGCTTTGGCTAAATTTTCTCCCATACGTAATCGAGCGCGATACACATTAATATCATTAATGGTAGCATCAGGCCTTGCAAAATAGACATATTCAAAGATGCAGGGATGAAATTTTTTTTGAAGTAACACCTGCCTATATAAATTTCCAGATTCACTGATATAGATAATTTCTCCTGGTGCTATATCCCCCGCTAAGGTAAAACCAAGACTGTGAAAAGGTGTGTTTTCAGAGGCAAAACAATATTCTATTTGATTGTCTTTTAAGCGTTCTCCCATTACTAAAGGTCTGTTACCATGAGGATCTCGAAACGCGAATAATCCTTTACCCACAATAGCGCTAATGACGGAATAAGAACCTTGAACTTCCTGTTGTAATTTATTGACTGCAGCACAGAGGTGTTGGAAAAATTCTACTTCGTTTTCAGCATGAGGTTGTTCAGCCAGATTGTTAGCTAAAATGTGAATCAATACTTCAGAATCACTATGAGTATTGAGATGTCTTCGATGCTGAGCTAATAATTTTTGTGCGAGGGAATGATAATTGACTAAATTACCATTATGGGCTAAAGCAATACCATAGGGATGAACTAAAGTTAAAGGTTGAGCTTCAGCAATATTTTCGGTGCTGCCTGAAGTGGGATATCGCAAATGGCCAATGCCTATATTACCTGTTAACGAATCTAAATGATCAGTCTTTAAAAATTCATTGACTAATCCTTTCCCTACTTTTAAATGCATTTTGGTATCATAAGTTAATATACCTACTGCGTCTTGGCCACGATGCTGTAAGTGGATTAAACTTTCGAAAATTTCAGCTGCTACAGCTTGTTTAGCGATGATGCCAACGATTCCACACATGAAGCAGGTTCCTTTAAAAAAATTTGCTGAGTAATAAGTTGGTAAAGCTGTTGATATTTTGCAGAGACCGTTTGGATTAATTCTAGTGGCGGCTCTGGTAATTCGGAGTCTTGATAAGGATTGGTGTGTTTTTTATACCACAAACGTAAAATCTCTTTATCAAAACTTTCTGGTTCCAATTGATTTGCTAAGGATTTTTTAAGATTTTCAAGTGACCAGTATCGACTTGAATCTGGTGTATGTAATTCATCAATTAAAATAATTTTCCCGTTTTTATCCCTACCAAATTCATATTTGGTATCAGCTAAAATAAGTCCTGTAGGAGCTAAGAGCTGATTAGCAAACTGGTATAAAGCTAAAGCAGTTTTTTCAATCATTTCCCATTCCCCGGCCTGTAAAAATGGTAAAGTATTTAATTCAAGGCGGCTCAAGGGGCGGTCATGAATATCTTTGGTCGTTGGTGTGATAATAGGGGTAGCTAAGGGTTGGTTTTTGCTTAAATGTTCAGGCAGTCGATAGCCAGCAAATTCACGCTGGCCTTGTTGGTAAAGCGTCCAAAGAGAAGTTTGGGTAGTGCCGGTGATATAGCCACGCACAACGACTTCAATAGGAAGTGGTTGACAACATTTTACTAGCATACTATTTGGAGTTATGAGCTTAATAAAATGATTAGCAATGATTTCTTGAGTTTTTTCAAACCACCAAGCGCTTAATTGGGTTAAAACCTGTCCTTTGTAAGGAATGACTCCTAATATTCGGTCAAAAGCACTAATACGATCAGTACTGACTAAAAGTAGTTTGTCCTTTAGTTGATAGCAATCGCGAACTTTACCGTGATAACAGGGCCAAGGCAGATGCGTGCTCACTAGGCATTCTTCCTGATTAATTAATTTAGTTTCAATCAATTTCATATTGATAACACTCATGAGCAATTGGGTTAGCGAAGATAGCTTTAGTAATTAAAGTTTGTACCTGGGAGTCTAAATCGTGATCTGCTTCAATTTGCCATAATAGACTACGCTTGATTTTTTTGATGCTAGTTAAACCAAAGTGTTTATTTAATAGTTGTTGCTTGTAATGTCCCAATAAGTTTTCTTTTTCATGAACTAGTAATATTTTTGTGTTGGCACTTTTTAAAGAAGCTTTATTTACCAGATATTCTTTTTTAGGATTAAAGAGCTCATAGCTTTGTTGAATTTTTTGCATTAAGTTTTCACTGGGCTCGGCTGCAATTTCCCAATGAATATAACGTTTTAACCGCACAGAAAAGCCAGCTTGGGAAAGAGCATTTTCTATAGTAATGGCCTCATTATCATGAATGGCGAGTGCTACGATTAATTCAAATGGATGATTAGGACGATAAGTTGTCACTGGAGGGCTTGAGAATGAATAATGTAAAGTATGCTTTTTGAAGCTTTCATTTTGTAAATAATGTTTCATTGATTGAAAAATAGGATCGCCTAGCAAAGTGCGTTCTGGATGAGGCATCATGGCCATAATGTTACCCGCCGCATTGCCAATGGCTGCGAGATTAAACGCTGAGCCGTTTGGATTCGTGGGAAACGTTTCTTGGACCTGACCTGCTTGATCGCAATATTCAAAGATAGCGGCAGGAGAAGTGCAAAGCTCTTGATAAAGAGACTCTTCTAATAAAAAACGTCCTTCAGCATGGGCGACAGGGAGATGAACAGTAGTATTTTTACTAAAAACATTAGTGTAAGCGTTGAGAATATTAATAGTTTTAGGCTTAATATAAACCCAGTCATTATAAAAACCAGTACCTAAAATTTTTCCTTGTTGAAGACGTTTATTCGTAGTTAAAGCAATTGCTTTCTGAAAATTAGGTAACCCAGGTATTAATCCTGATTCAATTAAAATTTGAGCGCCGTTACAAATGCCTAGTAAGGGTTTACCGTTTTTAGTTTCTTCAGCTAAAATTTGCAGCAAAGGATCTAAAGCAGCAATTAATCCTGATCTTCCGCGATCCTCGTAAGAAAACCCTCCAACAATAATGTAACCAGCATATTCTTGCAAACGTTCAGATTTCTCGTTCCAAAGAAAATCAACTGGCTGCATGCCAGCTCTCAGTACAGCTAGCTTAGTTTCTCGCTCACAGTTTGATCCTGGAAATTGTATTACAGCAATTTTCATGAGCACAACTCTACCTCTTGCTTACCTGATATAACTTCACCGATTTTATATAAGTGATAAGTGCCCAACTCTTTTGCTAGCTTTTCTAGGTGAGAGGCTTGTTTTGAATCAATAATAAGCACATAACCAATACCCATATTAAAAGTACGATAAAGGTCCTGAATGGGCAAGGGTTCAATATTTTTTAATAAATCAAAAATAGGTAATGTAGGCCAACCTTTTATTTGTAATCTGACACTACAATGAGCAGGAAGTATACGAGGAACATTTTCTAATAGACCACCACCAGTAATATGAGCCATCCCTTTAATTTCAAGAGCATGAGAAAGCATAAAATCAACAAATTTAAAATAATTAATATGCGGTGCTAAAAGCGCTTCGCCAATTGTCAGGGTGCTGCCAGGTAGATTATCGTCAACAGTAAGCTTAGCAGTTTCAAAAATTAATTTACGTGCTAAAGAATAGCCGTTGGTATGAAGACCGCTGCTTGCTAAACCATAGACACTATCACCAGGTTGAATAAAGCGCCCATCAATAACTTTGTTTTTATCTACAATGCCAGTAATAATACCAGCAATATCAATTTCACCAGTTTGATAAACACCAGGCATTTCTGCTGTTTCTCCGCCAATTAAGGAAACATCATTTTCTTGGCAGGCCCGACACATACTATTGATAATTGTTTCAATTATATTTGCATCTAATTTAGCGCTGGCCACGTAGTCTAATAAAACAAGAGGCTTAGCTCCGACAACAATAATATCATTGGCGGTAGCGCTTAACAGATCATAGCCTAAATATTGATAATTACCTGCAAGTTTAGCAATAATGGGCTTAGTGCCTAAGCCATCGATACTTTGTACTAAGACAGGATGTTCATATTGATTGACTAATGTTTTTAAGTCATAAAGTCCAGCAAAGCCACCTAAATCGGTTAACACGTTGCTACTAAAAGTTTGTTTTACTCTACGCTTAATACGATTGACAATTTCATTACCAGTGTCAATATCTACACCCGCAGCCTTATAATCTATCATAGTAACCTCTCGCGTAAGCCTTGTTGCCAAGCTGGTTTGGCTTGAGCTAAGGGTAAAATAATTTGCTTGTTAAAATTTAGATTTTTTTGGGAAGTTGTACAGCCTATTATAAAAGATTTTAGACCATATTGATTAAAAATAGCTTGCACAAGGGACAAATTCTCGAAAGCAATTTCTAGTACAAATCCACCTGTTTCAGAAAACAACAGTTTTTCTAAACTTAACGTGCCTGGAATAGTTACTTCAAAACCAATTTCCTGGTTAAAAGTCATTTCAGCTAAACAAACAGCAATTCCACCTTGTTTTATAGTATGGGCTGAAAGAATTAAACTCTTATCAATTGCATCGGTGAGCGCATAAATTTGTTTAGCAACTTCCTCACAATTAGGTTGAGGAAGATTTTTACCAAGTTCATGAAAAAGAGAATAGTAAATACTGGCGCCGCATTCATCTTTACGCTCGCCTATCATCAAAATTATAGAATCAGTTTGTTTGAATGAATAATTGATTGCCTGATTAATGTTTTTTAACTTTCCTAGGCAACTAATAATCGGACTAGCTGGAATAGCTTGATTAGCTGTTTCATTATATAAGGATACATTACCGGCAATGACTGGGGTAGCAAAATTGGGATGCTCTTTTAAAGGAATAGCTTCTAAGGCAGCTTTAATACCTAAAATAGCTTGTATGATCTCATACATTTGCTCCGGTTTTTCTGGGTTACCAAAACACAAGCAGTCGGTAATAGTTTCAGGGGTGGCGCCAACGCATGCAACTTGGCGCATGCAGGTAACAACCGCATTGACTGCACACCAGTAAGCATCAATTTTGCCATAGCGAGGATTAGCGCCAACACTTAAAGCAATGCCAGTTTCGCGAATTTCGGCAGGAAAATCTTCACTATTAAAGGGTTGCAAAACGCCTGTCTCTGCTAAACCTCTTTCTAAATAAGTTCGACCTTGAACTTGTTTATCATATTTTTCAAAAACAGCTTGCTGAGAGGCAATATTTTCATGAGCCAGTAATTTTAATAAAGTGTCTGTTAAGTTGTGGGAGGGTAGTATAGGTTCTTTAGTTGTAGTTACTTTCGCTTGATAAGGCCTATTATAAATAAGACCACGAGTAACATCAGAGGCTTTCGCATTAACTAGCTGTTGATTTTGAAAGTTAACAATAAATTGGCCTTCTTTGCGAATTTTACCAATAATTCTGGCTTGAGCTCCTTGAGAAACTTTGGGTAAGGCATAAGTTTCATTATAATGCTTTAAGATTAATGGAGTTAAGTCTGGAGGAGCAACCCACATATATCGTTCTTGAGTTTCCGAACAAAGAATAACTGTAGGGTGAAGTTTTTCACCGGTTGTATGCACTAAAGTTAAATCTATCTCAGCTCCATAACCTGCGTTTTCAGCAAGTTCTACACTAGCGCAAGCGACTCCCCCTGCCCCTAAATCTTTAAAACCTACTTCTGAGAGGAGGTTTTTAGATTTTAATAAATCAAATAGGGCATAATTTGCAGCTAAAAGGTGCCTGCCTAAAAAAGCATTAGGTTCTTGTACTGCACCGCGATTTTGTTCTTGTTTAGAGTCGTCAAGCTCGAGTGAAGCAAAGCTTGCGCCACCAAAACCACTCTTATCAGTAGGTTTACCAACTAAAATTAAGTTATAGCCTTCAGCAGCTTGGGGAGCATAGGAGTGAATAATTTCATCTTCTCTTAAAACACCTAATGTTACTACAGTAACTAAGCAATTTTGTTGATAAGCTTCATCGTAATAAACATCACCAGCGAGATTAGGAATACCTAATGGATTACCATAACCAGCAATACCTGCTACAACGCCTTGATGTATCCAATGAGTATGATTATTTTCAATGCTACCAAATCGTAAACTATCAGCGAGTGCGATGACTTTTCCTCCCATGCAGCAAACATCACGTACATTGCCGCCAACGCCGGTTGCTGCACCTTCATAAGGTACTATTTGGGATGGGTGGTTGTGAGATTCATGACTGATGACTATGCCATAACGATGGCCTTGATTATCTTTCGCTACACAGACAATGCCAGCGTCTTCTTTAGGCCCTAAAATGACATTCGGTGCATCTGTTGGAAATTGCTTTAAATAAGGTCGTGTTGATTTATAAGAGCAGTGTTCAGAACCTTGAATTGACCATAAAATACATTCGGTTAAAGTAGGAGACCTATTAAGTAATTTTTGAACAGTTAAAATTTCATCAACAGTGAGAGCAATATTGTTTTGTTGCAGAATTAATCGGATCTGCTCTGGAGTTAGGCTATTAAAATCAAAGCGTTGCTCTGTAAATGCCATGTTGGTTCCAAGTGCGTTGTTGAGGCACACCTTACCGTATTTACCTAAAGTGTGTAAAGGAGTTTTTTTAAGTTTCTTTATCTCTTATTTAGAGAATTTTTACTAACACCTGTTTGTTTTTATTGAATAAAATTAATTCTAGACGGTATGGCAAAAGTGCACATCATTTGATCTAACAATAATTATCATGATTTAAGCTAAACAGTATGCCTAATTATTTGCAAAATACCTATTGCTGGGACTTCTATTAACATTGCTGATTTGCTTCAACAAGATCCAGATAGTGTTGATTATAAAACCGAGCCGGTAACAATCCGGTAAACATAAATTTAACAACTTCCCAAGAGGTTAATAGTAGAGCTCAAACCATTACGACTAATGAAATTCCTTTAAGTCTAAAACAATTCTTTGATTATTTACAAGATAGTCTTGCTGAATTAAAAACAGAGTATTCTCTTTTTGTAGCCAGTGATGATGAATTAGCACAAGTGATTCACTATTTAGCTTTGCAAACTCGAGTAGCTTTTAACACTGATTTTGACGAAGTAAGGTTTTGGAACGGGAGTGCTACGAGAGAGCTTGAAGTAAGAAGGGATAAAAAAGATCGACTTAAGACTTTTTAAAGTCTGAGAATGCATTTAATTAATAATACTCGAGAAGTTTTGTTCGTAGTTTCCACTACTACAGTTGTATTCCCATTAAATATAGTAGTCCATAAAATTGACCTATATAATCTTTTTGCTGATTGAATTTAATAAATTAGGTGATCTTGATTTCAATTATAGTAAATTGTATCTCTTAAGAGAATAAATATTGGCCAGTCTTAAAAAATAGATTACACTCTATACAAATAGCAGAGTAAAGTACTCATGAAGGATAGATTATTAGTTGTTCAATATAATCCAGATTGGCCTAAGCAATTTGTTAAAGAGAAAATAAAGCTATTACCTGCTTTAGGTAAAAGCGTACAAGCTATTGAACATATTGGGAGTACGGCAATTATAGGGCTTGCGGCTAAACCAACTATTGATATTTTAATTGGTGTCGAAAGTCTTAATGAAATGAACTTACAGTCCATTCAAGCTTTAGCTGCTTTACAATATGATTATTTACCAAAATTAGAAAATCAGCTGCCTGAGAGACGATTTTTTCAAAAATTAAATCAAGCTGGTGATCATTTAATTCATCTGCATATTACAGAATTTAAAAAACCATTCTGGCAGCGACATACTCTTTTTAGAAATTATTTAATTGCGCATCCAGACCGAGCTAAGTTGTATGCGGATTTAAAAATTAAGCTTGCAAGCCAATTTAAAGAAGATAGACAAGCTTATACTAGGGCTAAATTTGAGTTTTGTGAAACTATTAATCAAGAAGCGATTGTTTGGAGTAAAAATAACAATTTAGAATATTAGTAGTTTTCGTTAATATTGTTAAGTTTGTGCATTAAATATTTTTGATAAAGAAATTTATTATGAATGATAACCCAGTACTCAAACCGCCTTTACGTATTTACTTTGCGACGCTACTGGGTGTTTTTTTACAATATTTTGACTATGCTTTATATGGTTTTTCAACCCCCTATATTACTCGTACTTTTTTCCCTGCTAAAAATTTTAGTGCCGAATTAATTTTAACCTGGGGAATTTTTGCCATTAGTTTTCTAATGCGTCCTTTAGGTGCTATGTTGTTTGGGGAGTTGGCGGATAAATTTGGTCGTCGAAAAGTACTGCCCTATACAATTCTTTTGATGAGCGTTGCAACCATTGCTATTGGGTTACTACCAACCTTTAATCAAAGTGGCCCTTCAGCCTCTATTTTTTTAATTTTGTGTCTTGCCTTACAAGGGTTAGCAGTTAGTACAGAATATACAGGTTGTGGAACCTATTTGTTGGAATTTAATCAAACTCGGCGTGGTTTACTTTCAGGTATCATTACTGGTGCAAGCGGAATTGGAATTTGTATAGCTTCGTTAATGATTATGTTATTTAATTCTCAGCAATTTTATTACTTAGGTGGCATTAATTGGCGTTGGTTATTTGTAATAGGTGGTATTGTCACCGGCTTTTTGGGTGTGTATTTACGCCATGGTTTAATGGAATCACCAGCATTTTTAGAAGTTAAGCGGCAGCACAAAATCGTACGTTCTTCACTTTGGTATTTAGTAACTCGCTCGCCAAAGGCTTTAATTAAAAGTATTTTGATTTCTGCCTATACGGGTATAGCCATCATTGTCATTGAAGTATATTTACCTTCTTATTTTCAAACACATTTTGGTATTGCGAAAGAAAGAGCGTTTCAGTTAGCAAGCTTTCTTGCTTTCATGGAAGCTATTTTCGCAGTCTTTTGGGGTGCATTTTCAGATTATATAGGTTATACCAAGACCCTTATTATTGCGGGTCTTTTAATGCTAGTGGGCGCTTTTCCATTGTTACTTTTATTCTCTAAGCCTTTACCTTGGCTTTGGTATTTTGCTGCTAGTATTTTAGCAATTATTGTTGCTGCCGCAGATGGACCGTTAATGGCATTTTTAACGGAGGTTTTTCCAACCGAAGTTCGTTATACCGGAGTTTCATTAAGCTATAATCTGGGTGCAGCAGTGATAGGAGGATTAAGTCCGGGTATTTTAGCTTTTTTACAAGCACATTTGGCTATTGTTGATTTAGTATCTTGGTATTTAATATTAGGTGCCACGGTTATGTTAAGCATCGTAGCCGGTGCTTTTATTGTACTCTTTAAAGAAAGAGAAAAATTAAAAATTGAAAATGCCTTACACAAGCAATACTTACAAGAACAAAATAAGTTTTCTCGTGCGGTGACCCAGGTCGCTCATGATATTCGTTCACCGGTTTCAGCCATCATGATGTTAGCTAAAGAATGTAACGAGATTCCAGAAAATCAACGTAACTCATTACGAGAGGCTGCTAATCGCATACAGGATATTGCTAATTATTTGTTAAATCGTTATGGCAATAAATCTGCCTGGGATTATGAGAAAGTAACCGTTTTTTTGGCTTCAACGGCAGTTTTATCCGTGTTGTCTGAAAAACGGGTTGAACACAGAGATAAAAAAATTGATTTTTGTTATGAGTTTATTGACAAGGCCTGCTTTTCTTTTATTAAAGCTAATATAGTTGAATTTAAGCGTATGCTTTCTAATTTAATTAATAATGCAGTCGACGCAATTAGTGAAAGCGGTAAAATTACTATTGTTTTAGAGAGAGCGCATGATGAATTGTTAATTACTATTAGTGATACAGGTCGAGGTATGCCAGCTCAGCAAATTAAACAAATTCTTAATGATGAAACATTGATTAGCAGTAAAATTTCTGGTTATGGTTTTGGTTTGTCACATGCTAAAGAAACTTTAAGAAAATTTGGTGCAGAATTAAAATTGCATTCAGAGCTTGATCATGGTACGCAGTTGTGTTTAGTTTTTAATCTAGCGCTTTCTCCAGTTTGGATTGCTCATGAGATAAAAGTTTATGTCAATGATTGTGTGGTTGTGTTGGATGATGATCAATCAATTCACGGCGCTTGGGATAAAGTTTTTTCTAACTTGATTTTGCAGCAAACTGATATAAAGATTGTCCATTTTACTCAAGGAAATGAATGTGTTAATTTCATCCAATCTTTTGCTCACAAAAATAGACTGCTACTTTTAGCGGATTATGAATTGATTAAACAAGGGATGAACGGTTTAGATGTCATTGAAATTTCAGACATCAATCGCTCATTATTAGTCACTAGTCATTATGAAAACCAGGATATTATTAAACGTGCTATACTTTTAAATACTAAAATCTTACCTAAAATTTTGGCTTCAAATGTACAATTAAAATTATTAGAGCAAGTCAATGATCTTAAGCAACCAGCCAAAATAGTAAATTTGGTATTGCTTGAAGACAATAAAGAATTTTCTGAAGTTTTATCTTATTTATATCAAGCCAAGAACAAGAAAATAGTTGTTTATTATACTCCTTATGAATTATTAGAAAATCTGCATACCTATCCTAAAGAAACTAAAATTTGTATTGATTATAGTCTAGACTGTCCTATTACAGGAATAGACTTAGCAGCGATGCTATATAAAAAAGGCTATCAACAGTTATATTTAGCAACGGGATTTCAGATCAATCAAGTAGATTTACCACACTACCTTACTTTACTAAAAGAAAAGATAGAGTTAATTAATCTTTAAGCAATTGCTTAGTTTGCTAAATAAGTTTTGTATAAGCATTCCAAGCTAGTTGTCGATAGAGTTTTGCAGTTGCAAGTGAGTCGGTAGCTTCATAAATACCACGACCAACAATAATGATATCAGTGCCTTGATTGACAATGACGTGTTCCGGCGTTAAATAATTTTGTCCAAGTTGATCTTGGTTAGTAGCCAAATTAACTCCCGGTGTTAGGTGAAGAAACCGAGGATCTTCCGTTAATTTCTTTTGGCAAATAAACCCAATGACAAATTCAGCGTGTTTTAAGGCCATGGCAACGCTGGCTGCAGTATAACGCTGATCAAAAAGATTGCCAGCAGAGCTCATTTGTGCAATTAATAATAAGCCACGTTCTTGCTGCATGCCAATTTTTTTTAAGCCGGTAATGATACCTTCGCCAGGTAATAGATGAGCATTGATAAGGTGTGCCCAATCAGCTATGTGATAAATACCATCTTGATATTGATGTAAGACAGTATTGCCGATGTCAGCAAATTTACGATCTTCAAATAGTAAGAATTGATGTTTTGTAGCTAGAGTTTGTAAAATGGTAATTAAACCAGGATGAAAGTCACTAATGATATCAATATGCGTTTTAAGTAAGCAAATTTCAGGTCCTAAGGTTTCTGCTAAGTGGATCAATTCTTTTGCGCTTGTTACATCAGCTGAGAGAGCTAGATTGGTTTTTTTTTGAGCTATAAGTGTAAATAACTTTTTAGCAGTTGAGTTGGTACAAAGATCAGCACGCTGTTGAAAAGATAATTTTTTCATGATGGCTGCTTAAGTTCTGAAAGCTTTAGCACAGTGTGCAGGCGATAGCCGTGTTGTTCAATATTTTCTTTTCCACCTTCTTCGCGATCAATGCAAACCACAACATCTGTCACATTAAGGCCTTCGTTTTCTAAGAGTTCAGCTGTTTCAAAAACACTCATCCCGGTAGTAATAACATCTTCAATAATAATACAATTTTGATCGGGCTTAAAAATCCCTTCTAATAACTTTTTGGTGCCATAATCCTTGGCTTCTTTACGACGAATAAGCATGGGAATATTGTGTTGTGTAGAGACAACGGTGGCAATTGGTAGTGCTGTATAAGGCACACCACAAATTAATTCAGGTTTTAGGTTTGCAATTTTTTGCCAAACTAAGTTGGAGAGATTAACTAAAACAGCAGGATAAGCAATGAGCTGACGTAAATCAATATAAATGGAAGATTTTTTACCACTCTTTAAAGTAAAGTCACCGTATTTAATAATATTGGCGTGTTGCAATTCTTTGATGATGTTCATAGGAATACCTTTGTTCAGGAGATAAAAATAATAAAATAAGAATTACTTGATAGCAAGCTGCTTACCATAAATTATAGTAAAATAATGCGAAGCTTAAATGTATTGATTTAGATTTTATAACCTACGAGTAGAGTCGGCCAGAGCTGGTGGTGGTAAAGCAGCTAATTCGATAGTTGCAGCATCTAGTGGCTGCGGGAAAAATCGACAAGCTTCCAATGCAGGGGGTTCTTTTTTCATTATTTGATCTCCTTTATAACAAATAATATTCATCGTTGCAGCAAGATTAGCAAAAGCGCCTAGTGTTCCTGTTCTATAATTGGGTGGTAATTCCCCTCTTTGTGTATGAATGATGATATAATAAACTGAACGAGTATTTAATAGAGCTTCTTCTAGAAATAAAGTTTTTTCACAAAGTGGTAAGTTATTCACTGCAATAAAAAGTATATCTTTAGCGTGCGCACGTAAGATTTTATTTGTTAAATAAGCTTCAGGAGGAATAAGATGAAGTTTTACTAAATTATAAAAAACAGCTGCATAAATTTGCGCGCTTGCAGAGGGGGTGTCATCGGCTGTTTTTTCACAGGACTGGATAATTAAAAAATCAATGGCGGGCCAATCAGCGTCAGGAGGACATAATAAGCTTTCAATAGTAGGTCTTGAGGAACTATCAAATTGTAATAATAAAAATAATAAATTTAAGTAAGCTTGAAAAGCGGTTTTGAAACCAGATTTAATCAGGCAAACCGCAATATAGTTATCCTGTAATAAACCCAAAAGTTGTTGTGTCAGAGAAGGTAAAGCTTCTGAAGCACTTCTTAAGCGTTTTGTACCGGCTATGACTGCCCCACCGCCACCGCTTACTGCTTCTTCATCAGGTATAGCCGCTTCAGCTGCGCTGTGGGTTCGCAATTTGGGAGAGGAGTTTTTTAACAAGCTAATAAGAAGCTCCAAAAAATCGCTAGCAAGCTGATCATCATAACAAACTAAGTTTTTTGCAACCGTTGAACGATCGACCTGCGGACTACTTAAAGGGACTATTACTTCAGCTGCTGAAATGATTTTCGTTCTGAAAAGCTCATTAAGAAGATTAGAAAAAAATTGAGCTCTGGCAAGCTGAATTGTTGCATCGCAATGTCTGCTTGGACGGGTTAAAACATGGCTAATGGTAAGTACAGGATTTCTACTGGAAACAGGTTTAGATAATAATTCAAAAATCTGTCTTTTATAATTATCAGGATAAATGCGTTTAATTAACCTAAAAATTTTAATGATAATGTCTTGTGAAAAATAAATCCTAAACATTTTAACAAGAGAAAAGTTTTCATCTTCTGATTCAGTTAATAATTTTAACGTTTCAGGATCTCTAATAGTTAATAGAAAATCTAAGTAACTAGTAATTAGATCAGTATTGCTGTTAACAACAATTTTATTTAAACAAGTAATAACAGTAATATGGCTAACAGTACCTTTATTGCTAAGTCGTTTAAGCAACAATTCTTTTATTAATGTTTCAGATTCTTCAAAGTCGTTACAGGCAGTTAAATGTTCAAAATATTCTCGGATAAGTAACAGCGAAAGTTTATCTTGGTATTTTTGATAGCGATTAATTAGGACACACTCGAAACTAACAAGCTTGTCAGAAGAGCGAGGGAGAAACAATGAGTATCTTATAGTAGTTGGTAACTCTCTTAAGGTTAAAAACAAATTAGCAATAACACTAGCATTGTGGCAGTGTAGGCCTAGGCAGAATAAATACTTTTTCAGTGCATTGATCTCTACTGGGGTAGACGAACGTTTAACCTGATTGATAAAAAAACGTGTGCATAAAATCAAAGCATCTCTTGCTTTTTGCTTTAAATCTGGCTCTTTGGCTACACCTTGGAAAATTAATGCTTCTATTAGAGTAGATTGTATGCTAATGCTTTCATCGATAATTTGTAGCGCCAATTTTAAACGAGTTTGTAGGATTATACGTTTATCTTCGTCAGTAAATTCGCGGGTAGCTAAAAGTTCAGGTATAACAGTGGTTAATTTATCGCCCTGGGTTGGATTTATTAACTCACTGAGGCTAGTAATTCCCTTCAGGGTTAACCAGCTAGGTGCTTTTTCTATTAATTCTGCGGATATAGGCATAATTTTTATTCTTACACTGATAATAATTTCAATTTACCCAATTCTAAGCAAAAAATAAACAATTTTTTTGAGAAAAACCAATTTGCAAAAAGTACTTTTATTTCTTAATTTTAAAAGAAATAAAAAGGAAACCAAATTTATTTATAAGTTATTGATTAAGCTAGTTATTTATTAGATGTTAAAAAGTATCTAAGGACAGCATTTCTTTTGCATGCGCGAGGGTTTGTTCGGTTATCTTTAATCCCCCAGTCATGCGCGCTATTTCTTCAATTCTAGCCTGGGGTGTTAAAAGTTGTAAGGAAGAGTAAGTAAGATCTTGTTTAGTAATCTTTTTTACTTGTAAATGGTGATGACCTTTGGCAGCTACTTGTGCCAAATGAGTGATACAAAGAACTTGAGCGTTTTGGGCTAACTTACGGAGCAGAAGACCGACTGTTTCTGCAGTGGCACCGCCTATGCCCACATCGACCTCATCAAAAACTAGCGTTGGAGTATTGCTTTGCTGGGTGGCAATAACTTGAATTGCTAAACTTATACGCGAAAGTTCACCACCTGAGGCTACTTTGTTAAGTGGTTGTAAGCTTTGTCCAGGATTTGCAGTTACCATGAAAGTTATTTTTTCTAAACCGTTTAGATGCAAAGTGCTAGGATCTTTAGTAGTTAGCTCTACCATAAATTTACCGCCCGGCATGCCTAAATTTTGCATGGAAGCCGTAATTAATTTACTGAGCTTTGTGGCAGCTTTTTGTCTGGCTTGCGTTAGTTGTTGAGCTTGTTGTAAATATTCTGTTCTAAGTTCATCGAGCGCTCGTTGTAAAGCCAATAAGTGTTCATCGTGATGTTCTAATTGATGATATTCGCGTGTTAATTGTTCATGAAAGTTGGGTAATGCCTCAATATTAATTCGGTGCTTTCTGGCAAGCTCATAAGCTTTGCCTAAGCGCAATTCAACTTGTTGTAATCTTTCTGGATCGAGGTCTAAGGTGTTTAAATAATGCTGTAGTTCATTGCTTGCTTCCTCACTGTTAATCAGTGAATTGTTAAGCAGCTCAATAGTATTATGAAGTTGTGGACAAACAGCTTGAATGGCAGTCAATTGTTGTAGGGTAGTGGTTAGCTGTGAAACAATAGCAGTTTCACTATCAGCTAAATAAGCTAGGGCTTGTTGACAGTGAGTAATGATTGTTTCGCCATGCGCTAGTTTTTTCTGTTCTTGTTCCAATTTAACTAATTCGGTTTGAGTAAGATTTAAATCATTTAATTCTTTTAGTTGAAAAGATAAATATTCAGCTTTTTTTTTGGCTTGTAAAGTTTCTGCTTTAAGTGCGTCATAGGCCTGTTGTTTACTATGCCACAAATGATAAGTGGTATTTAAAGCAGCAACGTTTTGTTCTTGTTCTGCAAAGTGGTCAAGTAAAGTTATTTGTTTCTCTACTTTCATTAGGGTTTGAAATTCATGTTGACCGTGAATATTAATTAATAATTCAGCCAATTCACGCAAGGGCGCTAAAGTCATTGGTACATCATTAATAAAGCTTCTTGAGCGACCATCACTATATAAAGTGCGTCGAATCAAACATTCTTCCGCAGCCAACTCATGTTCAATTAACCAACGCTTAGCAACAGGAATGTTGCTAATATTAAAGTCTAGACTAATATCAGCCCGTTCAGCGCCAGTTCTTACCAGTTCGCCATTAACTCTCTGACCTAAGGCTAACTCAATAGCATCAATAACAATAGATTTACCCGCGCCTGTTTCGCCGGTTAGTACGGTCATGCCGTTCTTTAAATCAAGTTCTAAGTCATCAATAATGGTGAAATTTTTAATATGAATATGCTGTAACATTGTTAAAGCTTCTGCTATTAAAAGTTTTATTATAAAGCTTTTTTTTAAGAGTGCTACTTGAGTTTTATTTTGCCGAAAAGAATCTCTTTAAACATGATCCAGTCGCCTAGGAAGCTATAAAGCGGGTATTTAAAGGTGGCGGGTTTGTTTTTTTCAAACAGAAAATGGCCTAACCAGGCAAAGCCGTAGCCAAAAATAGGAAGCAAAATAAGCGCTAGCCAATGTTGGCTGATTAAAATATAAATGCAAGTAACAAGCACTAAGCAGGAGCCGATAAAATGCAGTAATCGGCAGGTAGGGTGACTATGCTCGGATAAATAGAAGGCATAAAATTCAGTAAAGTTCTTAAATGATTTGTTCAAGGATTACTCGCTTTCACCAGAGGTTAATTTTTTCCCCCACTGTAGTTTACTACGTACATTAGCAAAATAATCATAATCAAGCGGGTGTAGTAAAGTTAAAGTTTGAGGTTTTTTTTGAATGATTACTTGGTCATTGGGTTGCAAGGAACAATGAACTTGGCCATCAATACTTAATTTAGCAGGCACATCAGTTTTTTCACCTATGATAATAGTAATTTTACTATCACCTGGTAATACAATAGGTCTACTAGTTAAGGTATGAGAAAACATGGGTACAACAACTATTGCGTTTAATGCAGGATGAACAATAGGTCCTCCGCCTGATAAAGCATAGGCAGTAGAACCAGTGGGCGTGGCAATAATAATGCCATCAGCCCGTTCACTACACATAAAACAGTCGTCAATATAAACCTCATATTCCATCATATGAGCACTATCTTTTGAAGCAATAACAATATCATTTAATGCTGAGCAAGAAGATTTGTGATTTAAGTGTGCTGCAAGTAAAAATCGCTGCTCAGGATTATAGTGCCCAGCTAAGATAGCTGCAATTTTAGTTTCAATTTCTGAAGGTTTGATATCAGTTAGAAAACCTAATCTGCCGCGATTGATCCCAACAATAGGAGTCTTATAATTAACAGCCAAACGGGCGGTATGAAGTAAGCTACCATCGCCCCCTACTACGATAATAAGATCAGTGATTTCTCCTAATTTTTCTTTATTCACGACACGAAGTGTAGCGGTTTCAAGTAGCTTAGCTGTTTCATTATCAATATAAATACTAATGGACTGAGTTTTTAAATAATTAATTAAATTTTTACAGGTTTCTGCGGTATGGGGGTCTTGTAATTTACCGATCAAACCAACATTTTTAAATTGAGTAGTCATGCTAAATAAGCCTTTTTCAATAAACGTATACTATAAATTATGAGCATATTTAAAGAAAATAGTCAAAATAGCTTGATCTTGAGGTTGTTTAACATATTTAAGTTGAAAATTTCCTTCAAAGCCCTTATGTATTAAGCCAAGTACTTGAAGATCGAGGTAAAGATGAGCAAAGATAAAGCAAAAAATCCCTGGGAAAAGCGTGAAGCAAATCACCATACTGACCCTGTTTCTAAAGCTGGAGAGTCTTTACACCAAGGTGATGAGTTAATGGAAGAAGCTTTAGAGCAAGAAATTGAAGATTTGGCTGGTGCAGAAAAAGCCTCTAAAAATGAACAGGTTGTGCAACAAAAGCTAGCTGAGGCTCAGGATCAACTCATCCGTGCTCATGCCGAAATAGAAAATGTAAGACGACGAGCTGAACACGATGTTGCTCGTGCTCACAAATTTGGGGTAGAAAGACTGGTTCAAGAGTTGGTTCCTATATTAGATAGTCTTGAGCAGGCTTTGCAAAATAAGTCGGATAATAATGCGGTAATCGAAGGGGTGGAATTAACTTATAAACTCTTTTTAGACGTATTGACTAAATTTAATGTCAAACAGCTAAACCCACTTAAAGAAAAGTTTAATCCACAACTTCATGAAGCTATCAGTATGCAGGAAGATAAAGCCGTTGAGCCTAACACGGTTTTAGCGGTTGTGCAAAAAGGATACACCTTGAATGAACGTCTTATTCGACCAGCCAGGGTAGTGGTATCACGATGAATTTTTTAGTTTTAGTATTGAAAAGTAATGGGAGCTACCCCATATATCAGTTTAATAAAGGTTAACAATTTGGAGAATCATAATGGGTAAAATTATAGGTATCGACTTAGGAACGACCAACTCTTGCGTTGCTATTATGGAAGGTAAAAATCCAAAAGTGATTGAAAATGCTGAAGGTAGACGTACTACCCCCTCGGTAGTTGCGTTTACTGATGAAAAAGAGGTGTTGGTTGGCGATGCTGCAAAACGTCAAGCCGTGACGAATCCCAAAAATACACTTTATGCAATCAAACGTTTAATTGGCCGACAATTTACCGATAATATTGTGCAAAAAGATATTGATATGGTGCCTTATAAAATTGTTAAAGCTGATAATGGTGATGCTTGGGTAGAAGTTAAAGGCGAAAAGATGGCGCCCCCACAAGTTTCTGCTGAAGTATTAAAGAAAATGAAAAAAACAGCTGAGGCTTATTTAGGTGAAGAAGTCACGGAAGCAGTGATTACTGTCCCAGCTTATTTTAATGATTCACAACGCCAAGCGACTAAAGACGCTGGTCGTATTGCTGGACTTGAAGTAAAACGAATTATTAATGAACCTACTGCTGCAGCTTTAGCTTATGGGCTCGATAAAAAGAAAGGCGATCATACTATCGCAGTTTATGACTTAGGGGGTGGTACTTTTGATATTTCTATTATTGAAATTGCTGAAGTAGAGGGTGAGCATCAATTCGAGGTGCTAGCAACTAATGGGGATACTTTTTTAGGGGGTGAAGATTTTGATGCCCGCTTAATCGATTATTTAATTGAAGAATTTAAAAAAGACTCGGGTGTTAATCTGCGTAATGACCCGCTCGCTTTACAACGCTTAAAAGAAGCAGCTGAAAAAGCTAAAATTGAATTATCTTCAGCCCAACAAACTGATGTTAACCTGCCTTATATTACAGCTGATGCAAGTGGTCCTAAGCATCTTAATATTAAAGTGACACGTGCTAAACTTGAGGCGCTAGTGGAAGACTTAATTATTAAAACTATTGAGCCTTGCAAAATTGCATTAAAAGATGCTGATTTGAGTATATCAGAAGTTAGTGAAGTTATTTTGGTGGGCGGTCAAACCCGTATGCCAAAAGTGCAAGACGCGGTTAAAGATTTTTTTGGTAAAGAACCTAGACGGGATGTGAATCCAGATGAAGCTGTAGCAGTAGGTGCTGCAATTCAAGGCGCTGTCTTGTCTGGTGATGTTAAAGACGTATTGTTACTAGACGTTACACCTCTTTCTTTAGGAATTGAAACCTTGGGTGGTGTAATGACTAAACTAATTGATAAAAATACCACAATTCCTACTAAGGCCAATCAAGTTTTTTCAACAGCCGATGATAATCAAACTGCTGTAACAATTCATGTTTTACAGGGTGAGCGTAAAATGGCGAATCAAAATAAATCACTAGGTCGTTTTGATTTAGCAAATATTCCATCCGCGCCTCGTGGTATGCCACAAATTGAAGTGACTTTTGACATTGATGCTAATGGTATTTTGCATGTATCGGCAAAAGATAAAGCTACAGGCAAAGAACAGAAAATTAAAGTACAGGCTTCAAGTGGCCTTTCTGAAGCAGAAATTCAAAAAATGGTGAAAGATGCTGAAGAGCATGCAGAGGAAGATCGTAAATTTGATGAACTGGTTTCTACAAGAAATCAAGCAGATGCTTTAATCCACGCCACTGAAAAAACTTTAAAAGACGAAGGTAGTAAAGTTAGTGGTGATGAAAAATCAGCAATTGAAGCTGCAATCAAAAACTTAAAAGAAGCAATGAAAACTAATGATAAAGACACCATTGAAGCGAAAACAAAAGCTTTATCTGAAGCATCAGCTAAAATGGCTGAACGTATGTATGCTCAAGGTGCTGCGGGTGGTAGTGATGCACAGGCTGAGCAACACAACAAAGCTGGCGGTGACAAAGGTGATGATGTAGTTGATGCTGAGTTTGAAGAAGTAAAAGATGACGATAAGAAAGATAAATAATTATTATTAATTGTAATTAATATGATAAAGGCGCAGTATTTGCGCCTTTATGCATAAGCGAGCCAGAACATGTCAAAACGCGATTATTATGAAATATTAGAAGTAACTAAAACAGCTAGTGAACAAGAAATTAAAAAATCTTTTCGTCGTTTAGCGATGAAGTATCATCCGGACCGTAATCCGGAGGACAAAAGTGCAGAAGAACATTTTAAAGAAGTGAAAGAAGCTTATGATATTCTTTCCGATAAGCAAAAACGAAGTGCTTATGATCAATTTGGACATGCTGGAGTGAATCCAGGCGCTGGAGGAGGTTTTAGTGGTGGGTTTAACTTTGGCGATATTTTTGATGACATTTTTGGTGATGTATTTAGTGGTGGACGTAGGCGGCAAAATTATGCGCAAGCAGGGGCTGATTTGCGCTATGATATTTCCATTACTTTAGAAGAAGCTATTCGTGGAAAAACCACTAAAATTACTATCCCTAAACTTGCAGAATGTGAAGAATGTAAGGGAAGTGGTGCTAAAAAAGGCAGCCAACCTAGCGTTTGTCCAAGTTGCGAAGGAGCAGGACAAATTCATCTCCAGCAAGGATTTTTTACGGTTCAGCAAACGTGCCCTACTTGTCGGGGAGTGGGTAAAGTTATTAAAGATCCTTGCTCTTATTGTCATGGACAGGGACGTAAACAAGTTCAAAAAACTTTATCACTTAAAATTCCTTCAGGCATTGATACAGGAGATCGTATTCGTTTAGCGGGAGAAGGTGAAGCAGGTCTGCATGGAGGACCTGCAGGTGATCTGTATGTACAAATCAATGTGAAAAAGCACGATGTTTTTAAACGTGAAGGGAGTAATTTACACTGTGATGTACCTATTACGTTTGCGATGGCGACCTTGGGAGGTGAATTTGATGTGCCTACCTTGGAAGGTCGAGTAAAGTTAAAAATTCCACCTGAAACTCAAACTGGTATGCTGTTTCGGTTAAGAGGTAAAGGTGTAAAATCAGTTCGGGATCGAGCACCGGGAGATTTAATTTGTCGAGTTGTAATAGAAACTCCGGTAAACTTAAATAAGAAGCAAAAAGAGTTATTACAGCAGTTTCATGACTCATTGCAAGAAGACAAAACAAAGCATAGTCCGCGTTCTAGCTCCTGGTTGGATGTGGTAAAGAAATTTTTTGAAGATATGACCTCATAAGGAGGACCTCAGATGGAAAGAGAACCCATGACTATTTTAGGCAAACAACGTTTAGAAGACGAATTAAAAAATTTAAAATCAGTTGAACGGCCGCGGATTATTAGCGCTATTGCTGAAGCAAGAGCACACGGTGATTTAAAAGAAAATGCAGAATATCATGCCGCAAAAGAACAACAAGGATTTACGGAAGGGAGGATCGCAGAAATTGAAAGCAAGTTGGCTCGTGCGCAAGTTATTGACGTCACTAAAATGGTCAATGAAGGAAAAGTAATTTTTGGATCAACAGTAGATCTATTAAACATTGATAATGAAGAAACAATTATCTATAAAATAGTTGGTGATGATGAAGCTGATTTAGGGCAAGGGAAAATTTCTTATAAAGCCCCGATTGCGCGAGCACTCATTGGTAAGCACGTAGATGATACAGTAGAATTTAAAGCACCTAACGGCTTACAGCGCTACGAAATTGTTGAAGTACGTTACGAGTAAAAGCCAAATTAAGATTTTTTGCGATAAATAGACGCTACATGACCAATTGCTAAAATTAATTCAGCTTGCATTTTTTTACAGATTGCTGAAATCACTTGGGTTTTCTCTGCACGATCTTCTATATTAAAGCGAATTTTTACAAGTTCATGAGCTGAGAGAGCGCTATCAATTTCATGGTAGATATTTTCAGTTAAGCCTTTACTGCTGATAACTACCACGGGCTTAATTTTTTGGGCTTTATTTAACAGTTGTTGTTTTTGTTGTTTTGAAGTAAACATTATTTTAATTCCAGATGATAAAATAATGAGTATAGGGGAAATTTATTCAGATGGCTAGATCAAAAAGCAGTAGACAATGGCTAAGCAGACATTTTGAAGATGATTATGTTAAAAAAGCACAAGCAGAAGGTTGGCGCTCACGTGCAGTATTTAAACTTTTGGAAATTCAAGAAAAAGATCAACTGATTAAACCAGGTATGCAGATTGTTGATTTAGGCGCTGCACCAGGCGGGTGGTCACAGGTTGCTGCTAAGTTACTGAAAGGTAATGGTAAAGTTTATGCTTTAGATATTCTGCCCATGGCGTCTATCGAAAATGTAATTTTTCTGCAAGGTGATTTTAGAGAAGAGATTATTTTAACTGAATTATTAACTCAATTAGAAGATCGGAAACTTGATTTAGTAATGTCTGATATGGCACCTAATTTAAGTGGTCAAAAATACATAGATCAACCTAGATCTATGTATTTGGCTGAATTGGCTTTAGAATTTGCCGAACGTACATTAAAACCAGAAGGAACATTTTTAATTAAAGTTTTTCAAGGTTATGAGTTTGAAGCTTATTTAAGAAACTTACGACAAGTATTTGAAAAAGTAGTGATTCGAAAACCTAAGGCTTCGCGATCTAGTTCCAAAGAAGTTTATCTTCTCGCAAAAATAAAGCGAGAGGTAAAATGATTATTTTTCTAAGGAGTAATAGAGCCATAATCTTGACCTGCTGCCCCAGCACGTAATAAAGGGGCGTCCATATCTTCTGCCCCAGCTGCTGCAGTGTCATCTTTTTTACTATCACCTATTGCTGCAGCATAGAATCCTGCGCTACGAGCATAAGCGGCGGAGGTATCTTCTTTTTTCTTATCGTCATCAGCAAATCGTGCTTCTTCTTTGGCTAAGCCTAAGAGAGGGGGGGTTGTCAAAATAGTATGGATTACTGTTGCAATATCAGGATTAGTTAACATTAGGCTAATGGTATCAGCTCCTTTTACCGTATCTAAATAGATTTTAGCTTGCTGAACAAAAGCATGGCATTTTAGTACATAATCAGTATAAATTTCCCCCGTCCCTTTTATACTATCAATGGTAATAGCTTCGCTTCTAATGGCGATACGTGTAGGAGCTTTTGGAAATATTCGTAAATAACTTTCTGCAACAAAGTGATAGCAATATAAAGTTACATTGTTTGGGACAAGATCAGGATAGTGACTAAAAAGTTGTAAAAATTTTTCTCCATAAGAGGTATAGTCATCAAAAAATAAAAAATCAATTTTTTGGTCAGGATGTCGCTTAGCAATCTCTTGCATTTGTAGCCAAATCGTTAAAAATTTACCGCCATCACAAAAAGTATGGCGTGCACAAGGGCCAAAACCAATTTCTCCAAATGCTTCAGTAATAATGGCTTGTAAACTTCTATAAAAATTGTAATTAATTGTTCTACTAGCTTCTTCAGCAGCATCGCTTTTGTCGCCTTCTAATCTCTTCAATTCTGCATTAGCACTTGTAAGTAATTCCAAAACTCTTGTGCGGTAGGGAGAGTCTGGTGACTGAAAAAGAAGTTTTAATGTTTGAAATTGTCGAGTATAGGTGGCTAAATAAGACCCTACAGCAATTTCCCTGCCTCCCCAGCGTTCTGGAAAGTAGTCTGCGGTTAAAATAGGTAATAAAAAGATGCTGCATTCTGCAGGTATCATTGCCTGTAAAAAGCCGACGGCTTCATGAGGGGTTTCAGTAATAGAACCGGTTTTAAAGCCACAGCTAAGCAAAGTAAGTAAATCATGCATAGCAGATTGACGTAGTGAGGCAATGGTTAGATAAAAACGGGTTTCTACATAGCTATCAGAAGGAACACAGCAACCGGTTTCTAACTCTACATGTTTAGTTAACAAAGCAGAAATATGTTCTTCAAAACTGAGTCCGCCAGGCAATTGACGTTTTCTATGTAAATGAATTGCATATAAAACACAGTTATCGAAATCAGAGCCAATAACAACTATGTTCTTGGCAGGGGATCTTGGCATATTAGTTCCTGTCTTTTTATAAAATAAGCCATATTGTACTTTATTTGGCTTAAGAAAAGCTTATAAAAATCGCTAAATTTTTAAATGCAGCCAAGTTTCTTTCATTGATCATTTGCTTAGGCTTCGGTATTATTGGTCAGTTATTATGAGTATTTTTTAAATAATTCATTGTCTTGGATCATTCATGAGGATCTTACTTTGCGTAATGATATGATAAAAAATTTATTGCTTTGGTTAATTATTGCTGTCATTTTGATTGCGGTTATTAATAATTTCGGTCCTCGTCAGCCCGCAGTGAATCAATATAGTTATTCACAATTTTTATCTGAAGTGAATCAAGGTAATATTCGTTCAGTCACCATTGATCAACAAAAGGTCACTGGATTTACTAAAACAGATCAACCCTTTAGTACTTATTTGCCGATGGAAGATCCCTCATTATTGGACGTTTTAGTTAAAAATAATGTGGTCGTAAAAGGCCAACCACCTGAAGAACGCAGCTTTTTAACTCAGCTCTTTATTTATTGGGCGCCGTTTTTATTAATTTTAGGAATTTGGATTTATATTTTACGGCAACAAATGGGAGGACGAGGGGGTGCTTTATCCTTTGGTCGTAGTCGGGCAAGATTATTAAGCGAAGGCCAGGTAAGTATTACTTTTGCCGATGTTGCAGGTTGTGATGAAGCCAAAGAAGAAGTCAGTGAAGTGGTTGAATTTTTAAAAGAGCCCAGCAAGTTTCAACGTTTAGGCGGTAAAATTCCACGAGGATTGCTGTTAGTAGGTCCGCCAGGAACTGGTAAAACATTATTAGCCAAAGCGGTGGCTGGTGAAGCTAAGGTGCCATTTTTTAGTATTTCCGGTTCAGATTTTGTAGAAATGTTTGTGGGTGTGGGTGCTTCCCGGGTTCGTGATATGTTTGAGCAAGCAAAAAAACAAGCGCCTTGTATTATCTTTATTGATGAAATCGATGCAGTAGGGCGTCATCGTGGTGCCGGATTAGGCGGTGGCCATGATGAGCGTGAGCAAACATTAAACCAATTGCTAGTCGAAATGGATGGTTTTGCTGGTAATGAAGGCGTAATTGTGATTGCGGCGACTAATAGACCTGATGTTTTAGACCCAGCCTTATTAAGACCCGGTCGATTCGATAGACAGGTTGTTGTGTCCTTGCCTGATATTCGAGGTCGAGAACAAATTCTTTCTGTGCATACTAAAAAAGTTATTGTAGATAAGGGCGTAGAATTACGAGTAATTGCTCGCGGAACACCAGGATTTTCAGGGGCGGATTTAGCTAATTTAGTCAATGAGGCTGCTTTATTTGCGGCAAAAGCTAATAAAACTACCGTTACGATGTTAGAGTTTGAAAAAGCCAAAGATAAAATTTTGATGGGTGCTGAGCGCTCTTCTATGGTTATGGATGAGGCTGAAAAAAGGCTGACCGCTTATCATGAAGCTGGTCACGCTATTGTAGGTTTATCTGTTCCTGATCATGATCCTGTTTATAAAGTTACTATTATTCCACGGGGTCGTGCTTTAGGGGTGACCATGTTTTTACCTGAGCAAGATCGTTATAGTCACAGTAAGCGTCGTTTAGAAAGTCAGCTTTGTTCTCTTTATGGAGGACGTATTGCAGAAGAAATAATTTTTGGTGCTGAATATGTTACGACGGGTGCTTCCAATGATATTAAGCGTGCAACAGAAATGGCTCGCAATATGGTGACTAAATGGGGACTTTCAGAAAAATTAGGCCCAGTCGTTTATGATGATGATGGTGAAGAAGTGTTTTTAGGGCACTCTATGGCGCAGAAGAAATTTACTGTTTCTGAAAAAGTGGCCGAAGAGATTGATGCTGAAATACGAGCTTTGATTGACAAAAACTATACTCATGCAAAACAGATTCTTAAAGAAAAAATAGATATTTTACACGCTATGGCGGATGCTTTGATGAAGTATGAAACCATTGATGAAGGACAATTAAAAGACTTGATGGCAAGACAGCTTGTGAAAGAGCCTAAAGATTGGAGTGAACCTGCCGCTAAAAAAACCGAAGCGACAACTATAGCACCAACTGATAAATCAGTGGGCCCTGTTAGTTCGCAACCTGACTCTGAAGCTAAGGTTTAATTAATGGTTGTGAAACAAGGTTACCAAAAACAGTTATTTTTTTGTACCAATCAAAGAGATAATGGTCGTAAATGTTGTAATGATGCTGGGGCAAGTGCAATGCGAGCTTATGCCAAAGAGCGGGTTGAAGCTTTGGGGCTGAGTGGTGAACATGGTGTGCGTGTTAATATTGCCGGGTGTATGGGCCGTTGCCAGCTGGGACCTTCCTTAGTGATTTATCCTGAAGGGGTATGGTATACTTATCATACTCAGGCAGATATTGATGAAATTATCAATGAACACGTGACTCATAATAGAATTGTAAAGCGTTTATTAATGAGTGATCAAAAATAGATCAAAAAGACTTGTTAGTTCCCTACTAAAGAACGCAAATTTTTCTGCTAACTACTTGTATATGCATGGTAGCTCATGTAAAATCCGGCGTCTTTTAAGGTGAGTTCTGCCTTCAATTTGAGGTGATTTAATGAAAACGTATACGGCCAAGGCTAGCAAAATAAGACGAGATTGGTATATCGTCGATGCAGCCAATAAAACATTAGGGCGAGTTGCAAGTGTAATTGCTGCTCATTTGAGAGGTAAGCATAAGCCAGAATACACGCCTCATTTAGATACAGGTGACTATATTATTGTGATTAATGCTGAAAAAGTACGCGTTACTGGCAATAAAATGACCGATAAAATTTATTATCATCATACTGAGCATCCAGGTGGGGTTAGAGCCATTAGTTTTGATAAACTTCTCAATCGTAAACCTACTGAAATTATTGAAAAAGCGGTTAAGGGCATGTTACCTCGTGGTTCTTTAGGCCGTGATATGTTTGGTAAATTAAAAGTTTATGCAGGTAACAAGCATAATCATGAGGCTCAACAGCCAAAACCTTTAGAAATTGAGGCATAATCGTTATGACAGCAAAGCAATATTATGGTACAGGTCGTCGCAAAAGCTCTTCTGCCCGAGTCTTTTTAAGACCAGGTAAAGGCGAAATTTTAGTTAATAATCGTAGTTTAAAAGAGTATTTTACTCGTGAAACTGCACGGATGGTTATTATGCAACCTTTAGAAGCTGTTAAGATGATTGATAAATTTGATGTCATTGCAACCGTAATAGGTGGTGGTAATAGTGGCCAAGCTGGTGCTGTACGATTAGGGATAGCGCGTGCTTTAGTTAATTATGATGAAGGTGATACAGGTAGTAGTTCAGAGGCTAATGAAAATTCGTTTCGTCGTATTTTACGTCGTTATGGATTGTTGACTCGTGATGCACGTAAAGTTGAACGTAAAAAAGTTGGTTTACATGGAGCACGTCGAGCTACTCAGTTCTCTAAGCGATAAAAATTTTTATATTATAGTGTTGTTGATAAGTAATCATGAAAAGCCCAGTTAATTAACTACTGGGCTTTTTTTATAGTGAGGTTCAAAAATATGGCAGTGATGGCTAGCAAAAAGTCTTTAATGGTTTTATATTCAGGGGCAAATGATGTTTATAGCCATAGGGCGAGAATTGTTTTAGCTGAAAAAGGCGTCTCTGCTGAAGTAATTGAAGTGAGTGAGCAAAACAAACCCGAAGATTTCTTAGATGTGAATCCTTATAATACATTGCCTACTTTAGTAGACCGTAATTTAGTGCTCTATGAATCAGGGATTATTATGGAATATTTGGATGAACGTTTTCCTCATCCGCCTTTATTACCAGTATATCCTGTTGCGCGTGCTAAATTTCGTTTAATGATTTATAGAATTCAAGAAGATTGGTATAGCTTGGCAGATAAAATTAAAAATGGTAAAGAAAAAGCTGTCGATAAAGCGCGTAAGGAGTTGTTAGAGAATTTTATTAGTGCAATGCCCTTATTTGCTGATTATCCCTTTTGCTTTAGTGAAGAGTTTTCATTAATCGATTGTTGTGTGGCACCTTTGTTATGGCGATTACCTTCTTTAGGTGTTGAAATACCTAAAACAGCAAAAGCTATTCATAACTATGCAAAAAAAGTTTTTGATAGAAATTCATTCCAAAAAAGTTTAACTGAAACTGAACGAGAACTGCATAATGTCTGAAGCGCCAGTAATGTTTTCTAAAATGCCTTATCTGATTCGAGCTTTTTACCAGTGGATAGTTGATAATGGTTGCACACCTTATTTAATGGTAGAAGCCGAAAGAGAGGGGGTTGTCGTTCCACCTGATTATGTTGAAAATGGCCAAATCATTCTAAACATTAAACCTGAGGCGATCAGAGATTTAGAGTTTAGTATGAGAAAAATCACGTTTCGTGCGACTTTTGCTGGTCAGGAATGGAATATTTTTATTCCTCTTGTAGCAGTGAAAGCCATTTATGCTCAAGAAAATGGTGAAGGTATCATGTTTGATGAGTTTGATGATGAGAATGACCTACCACCCGAACCTGAAACGAAGGGTAAGCCTAATTTACGAATCGTTGAATAATCCTATTTTTAATCAAACGAAAAACAGCAATTTAATTTTGGTTTATTTTTTTGTTTCCATGAAGCTTTAAAATAGTAATTTCTTTTTAAAAAATAATTGACTCTAACCTTACGTTATACATTACAGTTGATAGCGTTAATCAGGAGTAATTCTATGAACTATTCGGTAAAAAAATTAGCTGAGCTTTCAGGAGTAAGTATACGTACGCTACATTATTATGATGAAATTGGTTTATTAAAACCCGCGCATTATGGTGAGAATGGCTATCGGTACTATCAAATAGAGCAACTGCTAACTTTGCAACAAATCTTATTTTATAGAGAGCTCGACTTGTCTTTGAGTGAGATTAAGCTTTTATTAAACGGTGAAGATTTTGATAAGCTGCAAGCACTTTGCTCCCATCAAAAGCTTCTTAAGCAAAAGCTTAATAGAATTCAGCAGCTGATTAATACGATTGATCAGACTATTAATTATTTGCGAGGTAAAACGACAATGGAAACTAAAGAATTATTTTATGGCTTTGACAGTAACAAACAAGCCTGTTATGAACAAGAGCTTATAGCAAGTGAAGTGGCTACTTCAGAAGATATCATGATAAGTAAAAATAAAGTAAAACATTGGCAGTCTAAAGATTGGGAGCAGTATCAACAAAGGCAAAATGAATTGCACTTGGCTTTTGTGGTAGCGATCAATAATCAGCTTGCTCCTGAATCAACTACGGTACAAGCTTTGGTTGCGCAACATTATCAGTTGATAAAAAACTTTTGGACGCCAACTCGAGAAACTTATTTAGGTTTAAGTAGGCTATATTATGAGCACCCAGATTTTAAGAAATTTTTTGATCATTATGATTCAAGATTATTAGAATATTTAACCAGTGCTATGCAAATTTTTGCCAATCAATCTTTATCTTAATTCAATCCGCTTCATTTTTAACCATGAGGCGGAAAATTTTAATTTCTTCTTTGTTATAGTTACATTTTGTTACAACAAAGATCTTTTTTGACATAAAGCTGTTACCTTTTCTTGTTAGACTAAAAACTCAAGCGATAAGGACATCGGTATTGAGAAAGTTTTTGAAGTGCTAGAGGCCATTGTTCCTTAAGCAGATTTGATAGCCATGAAAAGCAATTTAGTACTTTCAAAAACAGGTTTGAGCTTGCACAAGCCGGGTCAAAAGATAGCGACTCAATCCCCGCTTACTTTGACCCGCTTGCTGCAAGAACTAACCCTTCTACAGATTTTGATTTCTACCAAAGAGTAACCAGCTTCACTGACGCTAATAAAGTGAGGCTGGTTAGTATTTTTGTTATTCTTGTAAAAAACTGCCTAAATTATGAACGTAATAATTCCAATTTTACTTAAGAAATCATTAAGCATCGTATGCTACTTTAGCTAGCAGCAGGGAATAGATTTAAAGATTTTTAAATTTAACAGCTCACGAAAATATAAAACGGAATTAAATATTTTTAATGTTAATAAGGAGTTTTATTATGGGCCGACATCATTCATTTCCATCTGTTAGATCTTTTGGATCAGATCGATCCGATAATCGACTGAAGGCGAGATTAAGAAAACAAGCAAGGCAACAGGCTGAACAGCTTGAGCGACAATCACCTTCTAGTTATTCTCGAATTCCCACGACTGCTGCAGGAAAAACTTCTAATGCAGCTTTGTTGCTACAGTTATTAGCCGTATTAGGGGTTGTTATGAAGGGAGTTGAGGCTGGATGTTCAACACCAGCAATACAGTGTGAAGCAAAGACTGTTTACTTAAGATATGCCAATGATTTAGTCGCTAAAATTGTTATTGCTGCTGCAAATATGTGTACTATTACAAACACCAACTATATTAGATCAGCAGCAGAAGCTTTAGCTGATGGTCATTGTGGTTCTGCAAGACTAGCGGGTGCTATCTCTGATGAAGCTGTGCAGCTAGGTGAAAGAGATGTTGGCAATCTCTGTTATCTTCATCAAAGAGGATGTCCAGATTACTTTACTTGTAAACCAGCTACCACTCGACTCTTTGGACCAGAAACTATGGATAGTAATAATGCTACGGCAGTTGCTTTATTAAATTGTATAGATGCTTATTTAGAAGCTGCAAGAGAAAAATCACAATCAGCAGTTCTATGGGCTTTATTTGTTTTAATAGTGCTACCAATAGGAGGGATATTCACTTACTATTATGCTAAAGAGCTCAGAGCGGCATGTGCTAAGAATTGCTGTGGGTTTTTTGGTAAACCAACCCCTACGCCTACTTCAGCTTCAACAACAGCCTCTACGCCTGATTTTACTGCTGTAGTTCCTGGTTCAACAGCGCCAGGTACAGGAGCAATCACGCCTGCTTCGGTAGCGGGATATCCTCAACTTGGACAAGCTCCTTCATCAGTTGCAGTTTATCGACCTGGAGGGTATTAAATAAAAGCGCTAAATAAATCCTTGGGAAAGTAGTACTAAGGATTTATTTTTTTAAAATAATTTCAAAGCCTATCAAAAAAAACTAAAAGCTTAGTTTTGGGAAAGATGATCTAATTTATGCAAAGTAATCGTTACTTTAAAGCCAGCAGGTTTTAATTGCTCTAAAGTAATTTCTCCGTTGTGGGCTAAGATGATGCTACGAGTTACAGCAAGACCTAAACCAATGCCGCCAGTTGCTCTGGAACGAGATTGTTCACCTCGATAAAAAGGTTTAAATACTTTATCAAATTCTTCTTCAGGAATACCAGGCCCCGAGTCTTCAATAGAAATAATATAATGGTCTTCTTTTAGTGAAAGTGTGACTTTGGCTTGTTGCCCATATTTGATGGCATTATTAATCACGTTCGAAAAAGCTCGTTTTAAAGCAAGACCATTAGCTTCTATAGCCCAATCTTTTTTGGGGCCATTATAAGTGACGGGACTACCTGTTTCTTTATAATCTATACAAAGTGAAGAAAGTAGTGAGGCTAAATCTACCTTGCTTTTTTGAACAGCAAGCTGCTCATCACGAAAAAAAGCTAAGCTTTCATTAATCATGCCTTCCATTTCGTCTAAATCTTCAGTGATTTTATGTTGTTGTTCTTGATCTTCTAATAGTTGAGCACGCAATTTTAGGCGAGTAATTGGTGTTCTTAAATCATGGGAAATGGCTGCTAGCATTTGTGTGCGTTCTTGAGCTAAATGGCGAATACGGTCTTGCATTTGATTAACAGCTTTAGCAGCTTCTCGGACTATTAAAGGACCATCGGTTTCAGAAATAGGAGGGGTATTTAAAGTACGCCCCATTTTTTCAATGGATTGTACAAAACGTTTTAAAGGTTTGTTATAACGATTTAGTGACCAAATCATGAAAATCAGGGCTACAATAATAATAAATTCAAAACCAAATAGTATGAATTGAAAAGTCCAAGAAGATTGCATAATGGCTGCAGAAATATTAAGCCATAGATTATCACTAAATTTGACGGAAATTTGCATAGTACGGGCAGACAGCGGAATCTCATGAATTTTTAATAAAATATCCCAGATATCTAATTGCAGGACTTGAACAGGATATTTAGGGTGGTGATCTAAGCTAATGGTAACATTAGGTATATCGATGGCATTGACAGTGTAAACCCAGTGATTAGGTGCAACGAATTCTATGGCCTCAACGAGTGTAATAATTTGCCGAGCAACAATTCCTCTATTAATTAAGAACTGAGTTTTTTGGGTATAACGTGAAATAGTAAAAAAAGCGATTAAATGGGTAATAAACATTAAGACCAACGCTATAATTAATAACATGGACCAAGAACTTTTCACAAACAGAAATGAATTTTTTTTAGAACCTGATTTGGAATCCATTTAATTTCCTTGTTGCTTGATACTGATAATCAATTCACCAAAATTATATAGTTAGCAGTATTAAGTATATTTAACAGCCGCAGTGAACAAATAACCCCCACCCCTAACAGTTTTGATGAACTGGGGTCGTTTTGGATCTTCTTCTATTTTTTGTCTTAAGCGACTTACTTGCATATCAATACTGCGATCAAAAGGTCCGGCAAAACGACTTCTAGTATAATCTAACAATTGATCCCGGCTTAAAATTTGTTGCGGATGTTCTAAAAAGGCCATTAATAAATCGTATTCTCCGGAGCTTAAACTTAATTCTACTTGTGAGGGAGAGATGAGCTGTCTTGTGGAAACATTAAGTGCCCAATTAGCAAATTGAATTAAATGACCAGCGGTGATTGAAGTAGTCGAGGGTATTTCTGGGGTATGACTCCGTCTTAAAATGGCTCGAATTCGAGCCAGTAGTTCTCGTGGATTAAAAGGTTTTGATAAATAGTCATCTGCACCAACCTCAAGACCAATAATGCGGTCGGTATCTTCACCTGCAGCGCTTAACATAATAATAGGAATGTTGCTATGGCTAGTTTGCAACTTTCGGCATAAAGAAATCCCGTCCTCACCTGGCAACATCATATCTAAGATGATTAAATCTATAGAATGTTGAGCTAATTGCATCAACATTTTCTCACCGTCATGAGCAGTAAAGACAATAAAATTGTGTTTATTAAGAAACTGGCTTAAAAGATGACAAATTTCAATATCATCATCAACGATTAATAGATTTAGCTGGCTATTCATAGCTTAATACCTTTAAAAACCCTGTTTAGAATACCGTAAGTTGTTAAAATAAGCGATAGTTGCGTTAATTAGTCATTTCATTAGTAAATTAAATTACCATCATTTGACAGATTTAAAATTTTAGAAAACAATGTAATAAATTATAAATCCAAGCGTATAATAGCGCGGATTTTAATGAGAGAGGAGATAACCGCTACCATGGCCACGATTACAAAAATAATAGCACGCGAAATTATAGACTCGAGGGGTAATCCTACTGTCGAGGTTGATGTTTGTTTAGCTTCAGGTGTAGTAGGCAGAGCTTGCTCGCCATCCGGTGCCTCAACGGGTTCACGAGAAGCCTTAGAATTACGTGATAAAGATGCTAAACGGTTTAACGGAAAAGGAGTTTTAAAAGCAATTGATAATGTTAATAAACGTATTGCGCCAGCTTTAGTAGGTCAAGAAGCCACTCGGCAGTCAAAAATTGACCAGATTATGCTAGATCTGGATGGTACAGAGAATAAAAGCGAATTAGGTGCTAATGCTATCTTAGCTGTTTCCTTGGCCTGTGCTAAAGCTGCAGCGCTTTCTGAGCAAAAGCCTTTATATCGTTATTTAACAGAGCGTGATCAATACGTAATGCCAGTTCCCATGATGAATATTATTAATGGTGGGGCACATGCTGATAACAATGTCGATATTCAAGAATTTATGATTTTACCGGTGGGGGCTCCTTCTCTTAAAGAAGCCGTACGTTATGGCACCGAAATTTTTCATGCTTTAAAAAGTGTATTAAAACAACGTGGCTTAAATACTGCAGTTGGTGATGAAGGAGGCTTTGCCCCGGATTTACCTTCAAATCAGGCTGCTATTGAAGAAATCCTGGTGGCAGTTGAAAAAGCAGGATTTAAAGTAGGTAAGGAGATTTTATTAGGTTTGGATGTTGCGAGTAGTGAATTTTATAAAGACGGAAAATATCACTTAGCTTCTGAAAATAGAGTGTTAGACGCAAGACATTTTACTGAATATTTAGTGAATCTAACTGAGCAATATCCCATTATTTCAATTGAAGACGGAATGGATGAAAGTGATTGGCATGGTTGGAAGCTGCTAACAGAGGCTATAGGCGATAGAGTACAGTTGGTTGGTGATGACCTGTTTGTTACAAATACCAAAATTTTAAAGAGAGGTCTTAATGAACAAATTGCTAATGCCATCTTGATTAAATTTAATCAAATTGGTACCTTAACAGAAACACTCGCTGCGATTAGTATGGCGCAGCAAGCGGGATTTAATGCAATAGTCTCGCATCGGTCAGGGGAAACAGAAGATACCACCCTTGCCGATTTGGCTGTGGCAACTAATGCCGGCCAAATTAAAACGGGTTCTTTGTGCAGAACTGATCGAGTAGCAAAGTATAATCAGCTGATTCGAATCGCTGAAGAATTAGGGAGTAGGGCTGTCTATGCAGGGCAAACAGTCTTTAAAAAGTTTTTAGAGGCAAGGATAAGTTTTAAAGAATGACAACACGTTCATTGGTGATAGTTTTATTATTATTGTTTGGCATCCTGCAGTATAAACTGTGGGCGTCAAGTACTGGTATTGCTGAAACGATTAATTTAAATAAAGCTATTACTACTCAGCTTCAGGCAAATGACAAACTTGAAAATCGTAATCAAATTTTGCATTCTCAAGTAGCGGAATTGCAACAAGGCCAGGCAACAATTGAAGATCTGGCGCGTAATGAAATTGGTATGATTAAACCAGGTGAAACTTATTATCAATATATTCAATAAGGTATAAAATTTTAAATAAATTTTATACTCCTGTTCTTACTAGAAAAATTTCTTATCATGTTTAGTGGGCTGGATGGGATATGCCTTCGAATCAGTATGTTATAGATATACTCAAGAAATTAGCAATGTATTGGATGTTTATCAGGCTTAGTAGTCGGTGTATGGCGATATTTGCTTATAGTTTGTTGTTTTAAATATCTCTTAAGGATTTGCTAAGCTTTTTCTATTAAGATAAAGCTATTCAATAATGGAAATATTAATAATGACAGTTCAAGAATCTATTGTTGTACTTTTAGCTCATTCAGCATTAAGAGATTTCTGCGCTAGTGAAGAAGCTCCTTTACGATCTCGATTAAATAAACTTAGTAGCATACCTGCTTTAATTATGCTAGAGCACGCACTTGAAGATTTACGTCATGAAAATATTCGTTATTTATTAGGCCTTGATTTATTGCCAGTAGAGCGATTGAATGAATTTGGATTGACCGCCTTAGAAATATTAAAAGATGGAGTTTTATTTGATTTTGTTATTAAAAAATTAAAGATATTAACTACCAAAGTAGAGCGGGAAATTTTTATTAGCTCAGTCTTAAAAGTTTTAAGTGATAATATCCAGGCGCGCGCTTTTTTAAAGCAATCAGCAGAATTGCGAGCAGTTTTGATTGCCGCTGAACCTGATGTCATTAATTATTTTAGTGCGGTCAGTTTGGAAGAAATCTATCAGTTAGATATGGCGATTAGAAATCCAATTTTTATTAGATTGTTACAGGAAAAAGCTTTACCTTTGGCCATTCTATTTAATGAAAGTGATCGGAAAATTTATTTAAGTTTCTGTAAATCAATTCAAGCAATTAGTACTTTCCAGCCACTCACTCAAGATAACATTAATGAAGTAATTCAAAAAGCTTTTGCTATTCTTAAAGATGATCAAATTAAAAGATGGCTTGAAACAGCAGCTATTAGCACCTGGAGTCTATTAGCTTTGATTGTTTCAATTGAAGAGGATGCTTGTATTAGTGATACTCTTAATCGTCCGCTGGTGCAGCGAGTACTAGCTAATCAGTTGGTTTGTAAGGCCATTCTTTATGAAAGAGTTAACCTTGAAGCAGTGCTGCGTGTAAGAGAAGAAAGCTTTGAGGCTTTTATAGCAAGCTGTCGGTTAGTAGTTGAAGAAACGGAAAATACTGTGTTTGGTCTAAGAAGGGGTTAACCAGGGCTCTCCCGCATTAAAAATTAAACAATAATGACAACCGATGAAGCTTTTTATACTCTAAGCATGGGTCTCGTACTATCATTAAATATCCCAGCAATTCAACTTCTTTCTCTTCCTTATTAAAAATAGAAAAGGATAATGGTTTCTTAGCTAAATTGCTCAACTTTTAATGCAGGAGCCCTGAGTCTTCTGTCTTCTGATCTCGACAATTCTAAGTTTATAACTTATAATCGTCGGATGTATATATTTCGTGATATAACTCAAAGGCTTATAAATAGCTCAATGCCAGCGCAGATAGTAATTGGTCCTCGGCAATGTGGTAAAAGTACATTATTGAATCATGTCATAGATACTAATTTCCAAGAAATTACTTTCGATGATTTGCAATTGCGCACCTTAGCCAATCGTGAGCCGAGTTTATTTTTAGAGCAATTTAAGCCACCGTTATTACTGGATGAAGTACAGTATGTTCCAGCTTTATTTTCCGAAATTAAAAAGTACGTGGATCAATTAAAAAGACAACGCTTGCAAGATAACCAACTGTTATCAGTATTGTTTAGAATGACGGGTTCCAATCAGCTGTTGATGGATAAAAATATCAAAGAAAGTTTAGCAGGCAGAGCAAGTTATTTTTATTTAAACACGTTGTCAGTCCATGAAATAGTTTCTGCTATGCCAGAAAGCAAGGTGGTTAATATTCTTTTTAAAGGCGGTTGGCCTGAACTTTATATTGATCCAGCGATGCCACCTATTCAATACCTAAATGACTATATATGCAGCTATATTGAAAAAGATATTGTATTAAGTGCAGGAATTCAAAAGCAAGAGGCTTTTAATATTGTTTTGAGTCTATTAGCAGCACGAACGGGAATGTTGTTAGATTATGCTAATCTTGCGCGTGATAGTGGGATTCGTGCAGTTACAGTAAAAGAATGGGTTGGTGTTTTGCAGCGTACAGGGTTAGTTTATTCTCTTAAGCCCTATGCTAGTAATTTAAATAAGCGTTTAACGAAAACGCCTAAGATTTATTTTTTAGACACCGGTCTTGCCGCTAGATTACAAGGTTGGCAGGAACAGCAGCCTTTGCTTACTAGCCCACAAGCTGGGGGATTGTTTGAAACTTTAGTCTGTGGAGAAATAATTAAATTCATTCAAAATTATGGTAAAGATTGGCAGTTGTATTTATGGCGAACTAAAGAAGGAGAAGAAATTGATTTTCTTATTATGACTGCGGCAGGGGAAGTAATTGCTTTAGATGCCAAAATGAGTATGCAAACAGTGCAAGGTATGAAATTACCAGCAAGTTTCAAGAAACAGTTTCCACAAGTTAATCAAATCATACTAATTACTTTTGGTGGACAAAAACTTCAATTATCAGCGGAGTGTTCAGCAATTCCAATTGCGGAGTTACATGATTTTTTAATGACAATAAAATAAAACCGTAGCCCGGGTGAGAGAGCATAGCGAACGAACCCGGGGATATAATAGCCATGGCTGTTATTAATCCCGAATTTACTTCATTCATCCGAGCTACAAATGTAAGAAATTAATTAGATTACCTTACTCCTGGCTTTTTAGGTGGGCCACCTGCTGCTGAAGTGTCTGTAGCTTCTGCAGCTGGGGGAATATAAGTAGCTTTAAGCGCTATCAAATCATCTTTTAAAGCTTGATAAATTGTTGCTCTACCCATACGTGCAGTGCTGCCGTCAGTAAAAAAACCACGAATGAGTCTCCCTACATGACTTCCAAATCCTAATCGGTTATTTTGAATATATACCGTAGCGTTTTGAAATTAGGTATTATGCCATATCAAAGTCTGCGTTCATAAATCTTGCAATCTCATCTGAGTACTGATCAATGCTATTAAAGAAATCAACGCAAGCCTTTCTGAACTTTCTTCTTGAAGAACTTCCAAAGCCTTTCAATCAGGTTCAAATTTGGGAAATAGGCAGGAAGGAAAACAAGCTTGATGTTTTTGCCGTCCAACCACTCTTTAACTTCTTTAGAATAGTGGTAGCGTGCATTATCCAATATAAGGAGATTATTGAAATCTGAAGCAAAAATAGCGGTATTTTGTTAAAATAGACGTTTAACAAGCTCAGGGATTTTTAGTGATGCATCAAGTCGAAATTATTAGCCTAGACGATATTGTTCCTGCCGACCATAATTACCGTAAGTTCAAAACGATCCGGAATTTCAAATACGTTGATAAGCAATTAAAGAAGCTGGAAAAAGACAATCCTTATAAAGGTTACGGTTTATCACGATTATTTAAATGTTTGTTACTGCAGTTTATGGAAGACTTGCGTGATCGAGAACTCTCGCGCTACATTCAGAAAATAATGCGGCAAAATGGTTCTGCGAGTTTAGCTTGGCGGAGAAGACGCCAGATTTTACGGTTTATTGCAAATTTAGAAATCGCTTAGGGACAAAGTTTTTATCAAAGATCTTTGCTGATTTACGTGATCAGCTAAAAGTACAAGGACTGATGAATGAAGTCTTTACCTTTGTGGATGCGAGCCATTTAATTGCCAAAGCCAGCTTATGGAAAGAACGTGACGAAGCGATCAAACAAAGCTATGAAAAGCTCAATAATGACGTATTGCCCAAAGTCGCCAACGACAAGCAAGCTCGTGTTGGCTGTAAAGGTAAAAACAAATTCTGGTTTGTTTATAAGAAACACACGAGTGTGGATATGCAAAGTGGTTTAATCAATAAAGTCGCCATGACACCCGCCAATGTAGTAGATTCAAAGGGATGAAGCATGTTTGTCCTGATGGCGGCGGTATTTATGCGAATAAAGGATATTGTGATAAACATGCCAAGCAAGCAGGCGGCGAAAAAGCAATGTCATTTACGGGCGATTAAAAAGAATAACATGAAGGATAAAAATAAAGACCAGGATCTTGGTTTAGCCATTTACGTTCACCGTATGAGCGGGTGTTTGCCCATCAAGATAAACGGGTTCGTTACTGTGGCGTGGCCAAAAATCAATTCTCCGAATTTATGAAAGCTATTTGTTTTAACTTAAATCGTTTAGTTGTGCTTAATCCACCGAATATTTGCCTGAACTAGGGAGTAGTCCGTCTCCCACCAACAAAACGGGCAACAACGAGCCAAATGTGCCCAATAAAATACGGCTTTAGCTTGACCCACCCCACTTTTTTAATGACAGTACTATTTTTTTATGAGCCTGCTAAAAAATCTTTAGCTCGCAACGCTCCCTGAGTATCTTAAAGCTCGATAAGACCTCTAAGGAAAGTTTAAAAGGAAAACGTAAAAAAGCCGGTTGGTCACCCCACGCATTTAGAATATTTGCTTTCATTATTGTTTAATTTTTAATGTGGGAGCCCGGAAGGGCTAACTAAGAGCCTTTTTAAACATTTTATTATTCAAGTAGTTAGTTTAAATAATAGGCGTTGTTGCGCAAATAAATCAATCAAAACAACGGATTTCCACCAACATTATTTAACTAAGTAGACTTTTTCGGATTTTGGCATATCAAGGTAGGTCATTTTATTAAGAATATTTGCCATGATTTTTGCCTCTGTTTGTTGATTGGCGAAATTTCACCCGCGAAGCGTGGTGCCGCCTAAAATCGTTTTCAATCGAAGCATGTGTGTTTCAACCCATGAGCGCCGATGATGGCCTGACAGTTTTTTCCACGCAATTCTTCCGCCAAGTACCCCAGATCTCTTCAAGCAGCTTGTTCCTAAGCATCTCTCCAGCCGACGGATCTTTTTTAACTGTTGTTCCACTACGTATCGGTATCGAAGGTATTCCCCCAGATTGGGCTATCGCATCAAATCCTTGTTTAAAAGAATAAGCGCCAACAGCATACCCCTGACTAACATTCTTTTGTGTTCGATAGCAGCGCTGGATATTTCCGCCAGGTTCTTCTTTTTTGTTTACCATGCGTGCGCATTTTCCACTCACCTTCGCCAAAAATATTTAATCCCGTTGAATCAATAACAAGATCAGTTGGGCGTTTTCCTGCATTTTTTAGCGTATTTAACTGAAGCTCAAGAGCGCCTGCTCGACGACTTAATCTCGAATAATGAGAAACTTGCAAATGCAATCCGAGAAGAAAAACCAACCCTTCAAGAAAGCTTTGCGTTGCTCTTAGTGTTAAGTGAAATAATGAGCGAATCGTTAATGCCAATTCAATATAAGTGTCACTGTAGATAAATGAGCGACCACGCTTTTTATTTTTCAGTGGCTTCTGATACCAGTTTTTTACTGCATCTTCTGAAAACTAGATCGTCAAATTACCCCGATTGATCAAACTTTGGTTGTAATGCTTCCAATTACGTACACGATACGCTATCTTCTTTGTCATAAGCGGGGGCTTCCTTGTTTGACTGTACTTTTCGCAAAGACAATCCTACAAAAAGTTTCCGCTTATTTCTATCTTATTCATTTTTATCAACTATTTGTGCAA
>Ga0155558_107_pt1 | contig 50989 bp, 40 predicted proteins | sample RifCSPhighO2_12_FD_107215 | JGI IMG/M metagenome (GOLD analysis project Ga0155558, IMG submission 107215) | Gammaproteobacteria bacterium RIFCSPHIGHO2_12_FULL_35_23
CAAAAAGAAACACTATGCCGGCAACTGCCCCGGTTCCCAGAAACGCAGTAGTCATGGGCGCGTTGTATAGCGGGCAGGACGTTTCGCTCATGTGCTAAGGAGTATTGAGAAGTCATTGAAAAATAAATCATGGCTGAAAATTTTTAAAATGAAAACTTTAGGACATGATTTAGTGTTAAAAACTAAGACATGTGATTTTTATCAGCAAAAAGGAGGAAAAAGAAATGTTAACAATTTCAAGGGAATTAGATGATGTATTTATTGTTGGTAACGATCCTATAATTATAAGTATCCTGGAAATTAAAAATGATAAAGTAAAGCTTGGCTTCATTTCAAGCAAAGAAAATCTTATCGTTTCAAATAATCATATTATTCCTCATATTAAATTTTCAACATATTAAAAATATTTTTAATACGTTTTAATTATATAAAAGGATATTACATGTTGGAAATAAACATTAGAATAATGTTGCAGGATTTATTATTAAATCAGGCTTGCTATAAAAAGGAAATCTGTAAAATGGTTAAAATTTCATTACGGTCGTTGAATAAAATTTTAGAAATAGAAGAATCAAACTATAATTTAAATTATGAAGCTATTAAAAAAATTACAAAATTATATTATCGAATGAAATCTTTTGAAGATAGAATTGATGAATGGTTAGTGAAAATTCCTAAAAAAATTTATAAACAGACATTATAAATATACTTGTTTTAATAAAAGGAAATAAATATTTTATTTTATTACTTCTCTTTCCGTTTTATTAGGATCACTTTTAATTCCAATGTTTTTAATTTACGAGAAGCTATCATCAAATTAAAGTTCGGAGTTGTTGCGCAAATAAATTAATTAAAACCCCAGTTATGGGTTTTAACTGATCATCATGATTGCATCAACAATTGGATAGCCGATAATTTTAGAGGCTCAATGGTATACGCCGCTAAAGCAGCCACCAAGTGCGTCATGGCATTAAAAACAGATCGATGATGTGTATGCCAAACATGATAATGATGCTTTAAATGGCCGATAACGGTTTCAACCATGCCACGCTGGCCAAGCAACTGTTTCTCGTAATCCGTTTTCTGTACTACTTTCATATTTTTCCGTTGCCGCGTAATAAGTTTCAAGCCTTTTTGAAACAGTTCGTCGAATAATTTTTTGCTAATGTAGCCCTTATCACCAAAAGCTAATCCTTCTAATGAATCAAGCAACGAACCAGCTTCTTTACAATCACTACAAAGAAGGAAAGCTTTATCTATGGGATTGGAGTGAAGTTGAGAATGATGGCGCTCAATTTGAAAATCTCATCGGCTTACATCTATTAAAATATTGTCATTATTGCCATGATACTGGTTATGGCAATTTTGGGTTACACTATATTAAAAATAAAGAAAAAAGAAATAGATTTTTTATTAACTAAAAATTCTAAGCCCTGGATTCCAATAGAAGTAAAACTCAATGATGAGGAGCCTTCAATAAATTGGAAACCTTTTATGAATTTTTTAAATTGTCCTTACGGCATTCAATTAATTAAAAAAGTAATGTATTTAAAATTATTGAAAAAAATGGTTACAAGCTTATTATCATAAGTGCTGACAACTTTCTATTACATTTAGTATAAAAATTAAATTGTTATCCTAAAAATACTACATCTAAATCCTTAGCAGCTTTGACATCATCTAACCGTCTAACCGGCATCGTATGCGGTGCTGTTTTAACTAGCTCAGGATTAGTTTGTGCTTCTTGTTTAATTTGACACATAACCTCTACAAAGCGATCCAATTCTTCTTTAGATTCTGTTTCAGTCGGTTCAATTAACAAGCATTCTGGTACCAATAATGGAAAATAAATGGTTGGTGCATGAATCCCATAATCTAATAATCGTTTAGCATAATCTTTGGCAGTAACTCCAAAAGCTTTTGCTTGATCGCTAAGAGTGATAATAAATTCATGGGTAGCTTGTCTTTCGGGATAAGCTAATTTAAATCCGGCTTTAGCAAGTTTGGCTTGTAAATAATTAGCGTTTAAAGTCGCCATGTTAGCAACTTCAGCCATACCTTCTTTGCCAATCATCCGCATATAGATATAAGCGCGTAATAAAACACCAGCATTACCCATAAAAGCTCCAAAACGACCTACCGATTGAAGATTTGTTGACTGCTCACTCCAATAGTAACGGCCATTTTCATAAGCAACAAAAGGAGTTGGTAGAAATGGCACTAATCGCTTACCTACTGCTACTGGACCTGCACCAGGTCCACCACCTCCATGAGGTGTAGCAAAGGTTTTATGTAAATTAAAATGCAACACATCAAAACCCATATCACCTGGTCTTACTTTACCTAAAATAGCATTTAAATTAGCGCCATCATAATAGAGCAAACCACCGGCCTCATGTACTAATCTTGCCATCTCTTTAATAGAACGCTCAAACACTCCTAGCGTAGAAGGATTGGTTAACATAATTCCTGCGGTTTGTGGCCCTAAAGCTATTTTTAAAGCTTCTAGATCAATATCTCCATCAGCCTTAGTTGGAATTTCTTTTACCTCATAACCACACATTACGGCTGAGGCAGGATTAGTTCCATGTGCCGCATCTGGAATTAAAACTTCCGTTCTAGCTGCATCCCCTCTTGCTTGATGATAAGCACGAATCATAGCCATACCCGCAAACTCGCCTTGCGCACCCGCCATAGGCGTTAACGAAGTGGCCTTCATGCCTGTTACTTCTGCTAACATTTGTTGTAATTCATATAAACAACTTAAAAATCCTTGGCTTGCACTCTCAGGACTTAGAGGATGATGATGTAAAAACCCTTCTAACATTGCTAAGCGATGAGCGGCTCTTGGGTTATATTTCATCGTACAAGAACCTAACGGATAAAAATTTCCATCGATAGAAAAATTCTTTTTTGATAAATTAGTATAGTGTCTAACAACTTGTAACTCTGAAGTTTCAGGTAGTTTTGGTTTAGTAGTTCTTAATAAATTAGCTGGAATATCAGTAGCCGCTGACTGTGCTTTTAAATAAATCGCTTTAGCCTGTCTACCGGGTTGCGATTTTTCAAAAATTAACATGACTAACTCCCAATTTATTAAACTTTAGCGCCTAAGCCATTCTCAACAATTTTTGATCTCTGAGAATGATCACTTAGCGCATGTTTCATTACTTGTATATAATGTTCAATATCTGCCATTGTTTTAGTTTCAGTAACGCAAATTAGTAAAGCATTACCACACTCTGGTTTAAGCACATTTAAATTAACACCAGCTAAAATTCCTTCTGTTTGACAATAACTTAAAATTTCAGCCACTGGCTTTTCAAATTTCATCACTACTTCATGAAAAAAAGGTGCTTGAAAAGCTTGTTTAACGCCTGGCAGCTTAAGCAATCCCTCAACCAGCTGCTTAGTTTGATGATGACTTGCCAAGGCTACCCGTTTTAAACCCTCGGGGCCTAACAAACTCATATAAATAGTGGCCGCTACCACCAATAATCCTTGGTTGGTACATACGTTTGATTTAGCTTTAGCACGCCTGATATGTTGTTCACGTGCCTGGAGTGTTAAAGTAAAGCCTTGTTTACCTTCTTGATCCACCGTACGACCTACTATCCGTCCTGGCATTTCACGAATTAAAACTTTTTTACAAGTTAAAAATCCAAAATAAGGTCCACCAGAACTTAATGGCACGCCTAATGGCTGACCCTCTCCACACGCAATATCAGCACCTAACTGTCCCCAACGACCTGGCTCTTTTAGTAAAGCTAAAGAAGTAGGATTCACCACAGCAATCACTAGCAATCCTTGTTGATGTGCCCAATCCGTTAACTCATCAACTGTTTCCAAACACCCAAAAAAGTTCGGTTGCTGGATAACTAAGGCGGCAGCTTCATTAGTGTATTGTGCCAATTTAGCAAGCTCTACTCGACCACTCTCGAAATCAATGGGCACTTCCACTAATTCGATATTCTGTAAGCTCGTTACTGTTTGCGCGGTAGTCTTATAGAAAGGATGCAAGCTACCTAATACTAACACCTTGTTACTTTTTGATTTTTTATTGGCGCGCACTGCCATCAAAATAGCTTCTGCTAAAGCATTAGCCCCATCATATAATGAAGCATTAGAAACTTCTAATCCCGTTAAGCTTGCCATCATAGTTTGATACTCATAAATGAGCTGTAAACCACCTTGACTTGCCTCAGCCTGATAGGGTGTATAAGCAGTATAAAATTCACCGCGACTTACTAACTCCCAAACTGCAGCAGGAATATGATGCTCGTAAGCACCGGCTCCAAGATAAGATTGATAACCTGCATCTAGCTTTGCTCGCTCAGACATTAACTGAGAAACTTCTAGTTCATTTAAGGCAGCTGGTACTTGTAACTCATTAGTAATTTTTAAATTATCAGGAATTTCTGCAAAAAGTGCTTGGAGGTCTTCCACTCCAATTGCTTGCAGCATTGCTTTAATATCTGTCTTCGTATGAGGAACAAAGCTCATGACTACTCTCCTTTCTTAATGAGCTTCAGCCTTAACACATTCTTGGTAAGCTTCGGCATCTAATAAGTCTTCGAATTCTTTTTCATCACTAGGGATCATTCTAAATAACCACCCTGCATCATACGGCTCTTTATTAATTACTTCCGGGGTACTATCTAACTCATGATTGACTTCAACTATCACACCAGAAACCGGTGCATAAACATCTGCAGCTGCCTTAACAGATTCAAGTACACAACATTCTTCATCTCGACTTACTTCAAGCTCTTCTTCTGGTAAATCAACAAATACTAAATCGCCCAGCATACTTTGTGCATGATCAGTTACGCCAACTGTGATTGAGCCATCTGACTCTTTGCGCACCCATTCATGCGATTCTGTATAAACTAATTCTTCAGGAATATTACTCATTACCTTCGACCTCTTTTATTAATTTAAAAACAGCTTGACCATTTCTAACAAACGGCAATTTAACCAAACTAGCCGTCAACATTTTATCTCTCACTTGGACTTGACAGTCCTCATCTCCTTGAGCTAATACGCGCGCAAAAGCGATACTTTGTTTTAAAGTGGGAGAAAAAGTACCACTGATAATCACACCGATTTCTTGGCCACGTTGAAAAACTTTTTGGCCAGCGCGTAACACGCCTTTGTCTTGTAGTAACAATCCTAACAAATGTGGATAATGGCCTTGCTGCTGCTGAGCCTCTAAAGCAGCACGACCAATAAAATTTCTAGCCTTAGGCTCAAGCGCTACTGTCCAAGTAATGTTAGATTCTAAAGGTGTCACGGTTTCATCCATGTCAGAACCATAAAGATTTAAACCCGCCTCTAGTCTTAACGTATCCCTAGCACCTAAACCGCAAGGTTTAATTCCTACTGCTAACAAAGCTTGCCAAAACTGTGCGGCCTCTGCTTTAGGTAATAAAACTTCAAAACCATCTTCACCCGTATAACCTGTCCGTGAGACTTGCCAGTCACCCTGTATAACACTTGTAAACGGCTTTAAATTCAAAGCAGATTCACGTAGATTTTCTGGTAATGCTTGTGCTGTTTTTTCGCGTGCCTTAGGACCTTGAATGGCTAGATTAACGAGATCTTGATGTTCTGTCAGCTTTACCTCACGTCCCTTTAACTGTTGTCTGATCCAAATAAGATCTTTTTCCCGAGTCGCAGCATTAAGCACTAAACGAAAATTCGTAGCATTAATTTTATAGACAATTAAATCATCAATAATGCCAGCTGTTTCATTTAACATGGCAGTATAAAGCGCTTTACCTGGTGTTTTAAGTTTAGCCACATCATTAGCTAATAAGTAGCTTAAAAAATTCTCACTGTCTTTGCCCGCTAAATCAACAATTGTCATATGCGAAACATCAAAAATCCCAGCTTGGGTTCGCACTTGCAAATGTTCTTCGATTTGTGAGCCATAATGAATAGGCAATAACCAACCATGAAAGTCTACTATTTTGGCACCAGCTGCCACATGTTGATCATAAAGGGCTGTTTTATTTGTCATAATCCTACCATCTTGTTTTAGGCCAGCAGTATACTAGTCCCGTCTTAAGTTGGCAAAGAAACTCCGTGGAAAAATGCTAGAGAAAGCAGAAATTTAAGATATTTACTCTAAGTTAAACTATTCCAATCGATAATTTTTGGCAAAGCGTTTTGCTAATCAAATTAAATCCCATTAATTGCTCATAAAATGGGCTAATATGCCCGCCTAAAATATACCTTTTAAACTATTTAACCGCCCCTTCTTTTCAGCAATCTATGCTAAAATAGATATTTTAATGTACTTTCATGGTTATTATGAAACCGGTTATTTTAGTGATTGAAGACGAAGCGGCTATTCGTACGCTGTTAAAGTTTTCTTTGTTAGCTGAACACTTTGAACCTATCCTTTACGAAGATGTTAAGCCTGCTTTTGAGTATTTAAAAACTAACTCACCCCAGTTAATTTTATTAGATTGGATGTTACCAAGCATGAGCGGTATTGAATTTATTCAAAAACTAAAGCAGCAAGCTAAAACCAAACACATCCCTATTATTATGCTCACTGCCAAAGCAGAAGAAATAAATAAAATTAAAGGGCTTGAAACAGGTGCTGATGATTACATTACCAAACCTTTCTCACCACGCGAATTAATTACGCGTATTAAAACTGTTTTACGTCGCGGTATTTTAATTTCACCTGATAATTTAATTATCTTAGGCGAACTCAATATTGATTTAAATAAGCAGCGGGTAACAGTAAAACAACAAGTTATTACTTTAACTCCGAATTCATTTAAATTATTAAAATTCCTTGTTACTCATCCACATCGAGTTTATTCGCGTGAAGAACTTTTAAATCAAGTCTGGGGCTATCACAAAGAAAATAATGAGCGTAGTGTTGATGCAGAAATAAAACGCTTACGCAAAGCCTTAGGTTCTGCCAGTAAGCTTATTCAAACAGTTCGTAATAGTGGCTATCAATTCAATTTACAAGGAACCTTTGGTGAACATCCAACAGCTAGCTAATGCTTTACCTGATGCCATTTTATTACTTAATAATAATGGAGAAATTATTTGGGCCAACCAGCAAGCACAAACCTTATTGCCAGTAAAAAAACTAACCAAAGCCCAAACACCTGCAGCACTAATTGGCAAAGAAGCTTTTGCAAAAAGCTGGTCAAATAAAGCTGAAGATTTTTTTGAAGGCAAGCTAAGCAACCACAAATATATTACTTATTGTTTAAAAAAATATGAGCAAAATCATTATTTATTTATTATTCAAGATATTTCTCGCACTCATCACCTAGAACGAATGCGACAAGACTTTGTCGCTAATGTTTCACATGAGCTTAGAACTCCTTTAACCGTAATTCGAGGATTTGTTGAAATACTGCTGACTAAACTCAAAAACAAACAAACTCAAGAAATTTTGCTGCAAATAGAACAGCAAAGTAAACGCATGCAAAATATTATTGAAGAATTATTGTTCTTAGCTAGCTTAGAAAATATTGAACATCGTGAAACAAATTATGAATCTATTGAAGTACCTCATTTACTCGAATTAATCAAACAAGATGCTGAAAAATTAAGCCAAGGACGGCATCAATTTATGCTAGAAATAGATACTTCATTAATCTTATTAGGAGTTAGAAACGAATTATATAGTTTATTTTCCAATTTAATTTTTAATGCGGTTAACTATACACCCGCTCCAGGTAAAATTATAATCCGTTGGTTTCTTAAAGAGAATCAAGCTGTATTTGAGATAGTAGATAACGGTATTGGCATAGAAAAAAAACACATTGATCGTATTACAGAACGCTTTTATCGGGTGGATAAAGCACGTTCTAGTGCTTCAGGCGGTACAGGACTTGGGCTTGCTATCGTTAAACATGTTTTAATCCATCACCAAGCAAAATTAGTGATTAAGAGTAAGTTACAACAAGGGAGCACTTTTACGTGTACTTTTCCTGAAAAATTAATTCAGTTTGCTAAAAACAAAAACCACTTTGTAAATAATTAGAGCAATTGACAATTTATTTAAAAGCTCAAAAATTAATATATTGCCTCTATCTATATTTTTCTAAGACTGTTATTTTGTTAAGCTTAAAGGAAAATCATTAAATCTCGCTGCAGGAGATGAATTCATTGAACAATCCCTCTCATAAAAAACTAGGCCTTTGGATGCTAACCGCTTTAGTTGCAGGCAATATGATAGGCTCAGGAATTTTTTTACTGCCCTCAAGCTTAGCACAAATTGGCAGTATCAGTTTATTTTCATGGATTTTTACTACTGCTGGTGCCTTAGTTTTAGCACTGATGTTTGCTAGATTAAGTATGCAAATTCCTAAAACTGGAGGCCCTTATGCTTATACTAAAGTAGGGTTAGGAAAATTTTTAGGCTTTCAAACCGCTTATAATTATTGGATTACTATCTGGGTCGGCAATGCAGCGATTGTGATTGCATTAATTGGTTATACTAGTGTCTTTATTCCTATTTTAAGTGAGCCTAAAATTGCCTGCATAGCTGCTATCGCAGTGATTTGGTTTTTAACCTTGGTCAATTTACTGGGTGTTCAATTCGCTGGTATGCTACAATTAGTGACGACCATTTTAAAGTTAATTCCTATTTTATTAATTGGTCTTTTTGGCTGGCATTATGCTCACCCAGGATATTTTCATCAGTATTTTAATATTACTTCACCTCCCCAATCTAATTTCCTAGCTATTTCTAATGGCGCCGCTTTAACATTCTGGTCATTTATTGGGCTTGAGTCAGCGACTGTACCTGCTGAAGCAGTGAATAATCCTACTCGCACTATTCCTTTAGCCACTATTATTGGTACGCTGATTGCAGCAGCTGGTTATATTTTGAGCTCAAGTGCTATTATGAATATGATGCCAGCACCGGTGTTACAACACAGCGTAGCGCCTTTTGCAGAAGCTGGGCAAATTATTTTTGGCCCAATTGGTAAAGATATTATAACTTTGGGGGCTATTATCTCTTGTTTTGGCTGCTTAAATGGCTGGATTTTATTACAGGGCCAAGTAGTGCTGGGGGCTGCTGAAGATAATTTATTTCCAAAAATCTTTGCTCAAAAAAACCGACATCAAATCCCAGCCGCTGGCCTAATTATTACCTCTGCACTAGTCACCTTGCTATTATTCTTAACTATCTCCCCCAATTTAGTAAGCCAATTTCAAGTGATTATTTTATTAGCTGTGCTCTCTGCTTTAATTCCTTATTTTTACACAGCTATTGCAGAAATAGTGATCTTAACTCGTGAAAAAAATCGCAAAATCAGCTTTCTGATTAAGCTGATTATTGCTATCCTAGCGGCTATCTATTCTTGTTGGGCAATCATAGGCACCGGTGAACAAATCCTTTACTACGGATGTCTATTATTACTAAGCAGTGTACCGATTTATGCCTGGTGCACAAAATTTAAATCTGTTGAGGAGAAGAATTTAAATGTCAATTAATTTACAAGGTCGTCATTTTCTCACTTTGAAAGATTTTTCACCACTGGAAATTGAATATTTATTAAATTTATCTCGGGATCTTAAAACAAAAAAACGTATTGGACATAAAGGCAATTTACTGCAAAATAAAAACATTGTCTTAATTTTTGATAAACCCTCGACTCGTACTCGTTGTGCATTTGAGTGTGCTGCTTATGATGAAGGTGGCAATGTAACTTTTTTATCAAATAGTCATATGGGTAAAAAAGAATCTATCGAGGACACAGCCATTGTTTTAGGACGCATGTATGATGGCATTGAATTTCGTGGTTTTAGCCACAGTGAAGCTGAAACGCTAGCAAAATATGCTGGCGTGCCTGTTTGGAATGGTTTAACAGATCAATATCATCCAACACAAATTTTAGCAGATTTTTTAACTATTCAAGAACACGTTCATAAACCACTAAACAAAGTAAAATTAGTCTATGTTGGAGATGCCAGAAATAATATGGGCAACTCTTTAATGATAGGCGCTGCGAAAATGGGCATGCATTTTGTTGGCTTAGCTCCCAAAGCACTCTGGGCCGATGAAAAACTTGTCAATGAAATGCGTACTTTAGCCAAACAAACTTCCGCTATCATTGAATATGAAGAAGACATAGGAAAAGCCGTACAAGGTGCGGATGTTATTTATACAGATGTTTGGGTTTCAATGGGCGAAGAAGACCAGTTTGCTACTAGAATTAAGCAGTTAAAAGCTTATCAAGTAAACCGAGACATGCTTAATAAAACCAAAAACTCTGATGTTATCTTTTTACATTGTTTACCCGCGTTTCATGATTTAAATACCGAAGTTGGTAACCAAGTTCATAAAGAATTTGGCTTAACTGAAATGGAAGTTACGGATGAAGTATTTCGCAGCAGAAACTCCAAAGTTTTTGATCAAGCAGAAAATAGGTTGCACACAATTAAAGCCATTATGGTGGCAACCATTGGTAATTTATAACAAAAGGTGAATTTATGAGAATTGAATCAGAAATTGCTCCTTTAAAAAAAGTAATTCTACATCGGCCTGATATTTCCTTGCAGCGTTTAACCCCAAGTAACTGCAAAGACTTATTGTTTGATGATGTGCTTTGGCCTGAAAGAGCTGCTGAGGAACATGATCAATTTGCTAAAGTATTGCGCCAATATGGTGTAGAAGTATTTATTTTAGCAGATCTGTTAGAAGAGACTTTGCAAAATGAAGAAGCTAAACACTATTTAATTAAACAAGCACTCTATTCAAGTTATCATGGCGCTCATGTTGAAAGTCTACTTTCAGATTATTTGCATCACCTTTCTGCTAAAGAACTAACAAAGGATTTAGTAGGAGGCTTAACTTTTTCTGATTTGGGTAAACACAGCTTAGGTTTAGTCTCTCAGCTTACTACAGCTAATGAATTTGTTTTACCTCCTTTACCTAATCATTTGTTCCCAAGAGATACTTCTTGCTGGATTAAGCATGGCGTTACAATTAACGCCATGTCTTTTTCTGCTCGCAGAGGTGAAACTGCTAACGTTGCTACCATCTATAAATATCATCCTATGTTTACCAATAAATCCTTTCCTATTTGGTATGATGGCAGTGATGTCATCCAAAAACTTCCCAGTATTGAAGGCGGAGATATATTAGTACTTTCTGGAGAATGTATTCTAATTGGTTTAAGTCAACGCACCAAACCACAAGCAATAGAAATCTTGGCACAAAGACTTTTTAAGGAAAATGCCATTAGCAAAATTATTGCTATCGATATTCCTAAAAAAAGAGCTTCCATGCATCTTGATACCGTATTAACGATGCTTGATTATGATACCTTTTGTACTGCTCTTCCCTCAAAAAATTTACACTCTTGGTCTATCACGCCAGGTGACCAAGAAAACTTGGTGATTGAATCCGAACCAGACTTCTTTGCTGCAGTAGCAAAAGTACTGGATTTAGATAAGCTAAAGCTTATTCATCCTGGTGGTGATCATTTTGCAAAAGAGCGTGAACAATGGACCGATGCTAGCAATTTACTGGCTATTGCACCAGGTAAAGTCATTGGTTATGAATGTAATACTGAAACTAATAAAAAGCTCTGCAAAGAAGGAATTGATGTGATTACTATTCCAGGTTCAGAATTAGGACGCGGTCGAGGTGGCTCACGTTGTATGTCATGTCCTATTTTGCGCGAATTTTAGGAGCTAACTATGTTATTTACGATTGCTTTAGGTGGAAATGCTTTACAACAGCGTGGCGAACCTTTAGAAGCTGATTTACTAAAAAAAAATAGCTTAGCAGCTGCAAAAGTAATTGCTGAACTAGCTAAAGAACATCAAGTGCTTATTGTCCATGGCAATGGTCCGCAAGTTGGTTTATTAGCTTTACAAAATACTGCTTATAAAGAAGTAAAACCCTATCCTTTCGATATTTTAGGCGCAGAAAGCCAAGGCATGATAGGCTATGTATTACAACAGAACATTAGTAATTATTTATCTGAACGAACCGTAGTGACTCTCTTAACTCAGGTTATTGTAGATAAAGAAGACCCAGCTTTTCAAAATCCATCTAAATTTATTGGCCCCGTTTATCAGGAAGCTCAATTAGAAGAAATCAAAAAACAAAATCCGCATTGGCTAATAAAACCAGATGGCAAATATTACCGCCGCGTGGTTCCTTCTCCAAAGCCTCAACAAATTTATGAACTTGAAGCCATTCAATCTTTATTAACTCAAAATACCATTGTTATAGCAGGAGGAGGCGGTGGCATACCTTGTATCCAAGACTCTTCAGGAAAACTAGCTGGAGTTGAAGCAGTTATTGATAAAGATATGACAGCAAGCCTTTTAGCACAAAGGCTAAATGCTGATCACTTTATTATCTTAACTGATGTAGAAGCTGTTTGTGAACAGTGGGGTACACCAGAAGAGCGAAAAATAAATGACATTAGTGTTAAAGAATTAGAGTCTAAATCTTTTGCGGCCGGCTCTATGCAACCTAAAATCACTGCTGCCTGTCAATTTACAAAACATTCTAAAAAAACTGCTATGATTGGTAATTTAACACAACTTAAACAAATTATTAATCATCAAGCTGGTACGCGAATTACTTGCTAATTGCTTAAACTACTCATAGCAATTATTTCCTTGAAGACGCTTCCCCAGGTGAAGGAACACTCGTATGAGTTACCGCTGCGGCAGCACGTTTGGCTGCTGCTGCGCCTGCTGCACTCAATCCAACAGCTCTTGCGGCAGCAGCCGAAAAACCCCCAATTGGGCGTTCAGTAACTGCCGCTGTGCCTTGACTACCAGCAGGCACGGCAGCACCTTGACTTGCTAAAGCAGCACGTCTTACTGCAGCAGCAGCGAAAGCAGAGCGCCTTGATTCTTCAGTACTGGCTGCTGAAGCAGCCTCAGCTGGCAATCCAGCTATTGCAGCGGGTACTGCAGTAATAGCTGCTCCTTGACTAACAGCAGGAGCAGCAGCGCCGGCTGTACTAAAAAATCGTCCAGCTGTGATGGCTGAGGCTGAGAATAACAAAAGTGATAACAACCCTTCACCGGCCCCAGTCATTGCCCTTAACTCAACCATAAAAGCTTCATCTAAAGCCAATCTTCTAATAACCTCTCTTTTATCACCTGAAAATAACACTAATCCCTGTCGATAATTGCTGTCTCTTAGTAATAATGTTTTAGCTAGCTCATACTGATTACTAGTAATTAAATTTAAAATCATTGGCGCGTAAGCATCGAGCTTTGCTATGATTGTATTTGCAGTTCCTTGATTAGCATATAAATTTAATGCTTTGAGGTAATTACCATCGGCTAATAATAGGCTCCTGGCTCGTTCCTCTTCACTCTTATCAATAAGCCCTAAAAGAATTGGCACATAGCAAGTTTGCAACAACCGCCATTTATACCCCTTCACTAGCTCTCTATCGCTAGTAATACTAATAATCAACTGACTCATAAATATGAAATCATTAAGCTCCATTAATTTCGCAATTATCTCACCAGAGATTTGTTTATTTGAATAAATTACTAAATATTTATTATAGAATTTATCATCCCCTAACAGCAGAGTTTTGGCTTGTTCAGTTTGTCCTTTATTAATTAATGTTAATAAATTTAAAAGATAACAGTTTGCTAATAAATCATGTTTTTGAGTTAATGTTAGTTCAGCTGCTCTTATTAGAACTGTTATTCTAGTTATAAACTCAGGATCGGCGGTTTGGAGTAATGCGCCTAAAATATGATTCTTTTTTGCCTCATCAGTACAAACTGCAAGCCCTTTACAATAACTGCCATCCCCTAATAGCAAAGCTCTAGCTTCATCAACTCTGTTATTATCAATCAGTGCAATAAGTGCTTGAGTATAAAAATATTGTAATAAATGCCATTGCTGATCAGAGTTTAGCCTCTCATCACTTAAAATTTTAATTTTCAACTCCTCTATAAAGGCCTGATCTGATATTAAAGCGCTTAAAATTCGTTGAACCATTTTTTTATCAGAACAATTAGCCAACCCTTGCCGATACTCACTTTCATTTAATAACTTACTTTTAACAGTAGCTAGTTGATTAGTTATTAACAAAGACCAGAAATAGACAGGATACATAGACATTTTACTGACACTAGATTCTTTAGTTACTAATGTTGCAATAAATTCTGGCCCTAAACTGATTAATACTTTATTTCTTAGTCCATCAGAAGAATGGGCATATAAAGCATCACGATAAATAGCACTCTCTGCTAATAAAAGCTCTTTTGCTTTATTATTTTGATTACTAAAAATTAAGGACTGTAGATAAGAAACAAATAATTTATCTGTTACTAAGTGTTCAGGACTTGTAAAAGTCTCTAAAAAACTTTTCAGGGTAATCATTTCAAGCTGAGTTAATTTTTTATCAGCTCTTTTTTCTTCCACTGCCAAGCAGCTAAGTAAGTAACTAATAAATGAACCTGAATACTCCATTCCTACAAACTGCAACCTGTCTTTTTCCTTCTGCTCTCCATAAGCCAAAGCAAGCTTATCAAATATACCGAGCAATGGCTGTCTATCACGATCTGTTTGCAATATCATTAAAGCTGTTCTTAATCCGCCAGGAGTAAATAAAGCTTGGTGAGTTAATTTACTTTGCAGATCCTGAGATAATTGACCTATTAAAGAAACTAAATTAGTAGTGACAGGCTCGGTTTTTCGTCTTTTTCCTGATGCAATCCACTCCCGCGGTGTTAAAAAACGATGGCCAGCTAACAGCTCTGGTCCCCAAATAGGATCGGCAGCAATTAAGCCTAGTAAATTCTGACCAGAATGGCCTGGAATAGGATAAAATAACCGCTCTGCATAAATTGTCAAAGAGGGCTGGCCAGCTTCTCTGGGAATAGTTAATTCTGTACTTAAATCTAAAAGTGCTCTGACTATAACTGCTAAGCCGCCAGATTGCTGTAAAGCTGCTGTAAAAATGTCAGTAATTTTTGTTGATAGAACCGATCCGTCTCGCGTAAAGCACCCCTCTTCTAAAGTTAAAGCCTTTTTGATGTTATTTTTTAAGTTTTCTTCTTCATTTGGGGTATAAGAAATTAACCTAACTGTTTTTAATGCTGCAACAAGCTCTGCATCAGATCTCAACTTAACTTTATAGCCCTCATCCTCGTTAGTTTCCAATAATTGTGCAGGGTCAGTAAATCCTAATGGCTTTAATTGCTCAAAAGCTATGTTAAATATTTCAAGTGCTACGTCTGAAGAAAGAGCTACCCAGTTTTCGCGGTAAGCTGCTAACTTTTCTTTAATTAAAGCCAGCATTACACTAACAAAAGAAGCAACTCCACCAGCCTCAAAGAAAACATGGTCTGCCAAACTTTGACAATTACGTACTGAAATTAAAGACTTTTGAAAAGGATCACGCTTTTGAACATTTATACTAAGACCAGCTAATTGATAAGCTGTATGAAAATGTGCATGGACAAGTTGCCTATCTTCTTGTAACTCTTCACTAATCTCATCTGTATTATAACGAGCTTCATGGAGCAATCGTGCTAACCCACCGTTCATCATTTGTCTTAATGATTCATAAAATTCTGCTATGGGCTGTGCTGATTGCAAAGGATGAACTCTCAGCAAACTTTGTAATACCTCGACCACGCCAGCCTGACAAGCTGCTAATTGCTCAGCAGCGCTATTTAGCCAGGCACAAAGCTTTGAAGAATCCTCGATTTTACTTGCAATAATGGTCACTCGTTCCAACATTACTAAAACATCAGAAAGAATTCTACGATCAAGAATAGGCATTCCACCCGTTCCTAAAAAATTAGCAGCTAATGCATCAAATGCCGCTTTAGTTGCCACCTCTCTTGCCCCAACCCCTAATTTATTTTTTAGATAAGCAATTATTGCTGCCAAACGAAACCGTGGCTCTTCACCAATAATACTCCGACCAGTTTCTTCTACTCTAAACCAATCTATTGTCTCAGCTTCCTGATTACAAGGTCGTCGGCTTATGTCAGCGTATAAATCTTCAGGTAATTCATCAAATTTAATAGGCTCTCGATAAACCAAATTAAAAGGAGCTTTTAACTTTAAATTTTCACGAGCACTATTTAAAGCTGCAAGATAAGTTTCTTTTAGGTGCTCATCAATTTCTTGGCTATTAATAAAGTTTTCTAAAGTCTCACCATTAGCAAGACGACCATAGAGATTAAAGCGAGAATCATTTAGCAATAAATTAATACACCCAATTGGTGCAGCTTCATTAATAGCTAATTCAAAACACTGTATAAAATAACTGCTATCATTTAATTCAGCTTGCAAAGAAAATTCTAATAGCGCTTCATCTTTTGCAAGAATTGCCTGACAGACAAAAAAATACTGATCTTTAGCCCGCTCATTACCAACCAGTTCAATGAAACTAACCGTATTTTCAATTAAAGTTCTAGTCAAAGGTTTTTTAAATTTCTTGATTAATTGATAGAAAAATAATTTAAGAAAATCATCTTCCCTAGCAATCATTAAGTTTAACAATTTAGTCATAATAGCTGGCTGATCGATAAATTGACCAAGCAGCTCAAGAAATGCTGCTTCAGCTTTCTTTTTAAGTTCTGCTTTTTGCTTTATTATCCATTCTTCGCCCATCATAAGTGACAAAGCAAGTGCCACGAAACCACCCAAGTTACTTATCATGAGCCTTACTACATCCAAATAAACAGCCTCAGCTTGAAACTGAAATAAAAAAATGCTGTCAATTCCTTGTGGCAAAATACGATAGATAAATAGTATATTATCACTTGTTAATAAAGTTTTAATTCTGTCGCCAAGTTGCGCCAATACGAATAGCAAGGTTTGTTGTATTTCAATAGAGAGGTGCCTTCCCTCTAAGCTACGATTTGATTGCTGCCGATCTAAGATAGCACAAATAACCTTTTCAAATTGATCACTTGTCTGCACAATACTTGCTATTGCATCACCTAATCGAAAAATCAATTGCTTTTTAAGCTTCTCATCTTTAAGAGACGTTAGTACAGTAACTAGCTTATCTGCACTTAAATTCAATCGAACAATATCAGCACCAAATCGATCAAAAAATGTAGTTAATAAACGACTCTTAACATCAATAGGCTTATCAACAGAGCTAATGTAAAGCAATAACTTAAACTTATCTTCATCATTAACATACTCAGAAACTAAAAGTAGTTTCTTCAATATAAATAACTTTTTATCAGAAAGAATTGTTTCGTCTTCTAAAATACCAAATAAATAATTAACTCCTAGCTGATCAATGAGACTATTTTGAGTTTCCTCAGATATCTCTCCTCCTTCTATCAAATCAAAAAATTCAGTATAACTAAGTAATTTTTCTTTCACAGTTATAGCCTGCCAAAGAGTTTTAAATCTTTCTGGACCCAGAGTAAGAATCACATAGCGCTTATCACTAAGCGACAAACGTGAGCCCACTGTTTCTATATTTTTTCGTCCTAACAGCCAAATCAATAGAATTTTATTGTTTACGAATTCCCTTAGATCATCTGCTAATAGATGTATAAATTCAGCTTCTCTATCTCTAGTTAAATGAGAAATTTTTACAAAGAGTAATTTACTTAAAATCAACTTCCTTGCTGCCCCTGTTGCAATACGCAGAATTTTAAAAAATAGCTCACTGCTATTAATAAACCCATTAAGTTTATCAGCCAACCTTTCTATTAATTGTATTTTTTGTGTATCGGGTAAAATATCTAGAACATCCGAAAACCCTTCACCATCAGCTATATCAATATCTGCAATGATCGATTGAATTGGAAATAAAGACTGTGCTTTGAGCCACTCCTTATTGTCTTGTATCAGCTCTTGCCATATTGTAATAAATTCTTTGCCAGTGTTAAATAATCTAGCAATAATTAGGGGAGCTTCTTCAGCTGAAACCCTTTTAATGAGCTCAAAGGCATAGTTCCAATTTAAAGTTTTTAGCAAATTATAGCCAACTTGATGATTTGGAATAAGCTTTAAAATCCTAGATAAATTAGCAGCTGTAATAATGTATTGTAAATCAACTGCCGTCATAATTGAAACTAAAGCTTGCTGAAAAGCAGCTATGGTTTCAGTAGGGATCTCTGCAGGCCAGGTGAGCAACTCTATAAAAGTAGTCTCATACATGCCCATCATAATTCTATCTTTAATAGTAGTAAGTAGAAAAGAGAATCCCTCAAGAGTAGAGTTTTTTAAAAGACTAATAAGATTCGGATAAGCTAATTCCTGTGCTAACTGATCTCTCATTGCCAAATCTGACATAACTTCTAATAACCGCTGCAGGTTTTCACCTCGTGAAATTAAAGTAATAGGCTGAAATGTTTTTATAAAATGAACCCTAGCTCTACCAGAAGAAATAGAAAATAATTTAAAAAAGTATTCAAATGGCATGGCATTTAGCAATTGCTGTTGTTGCAGAGGAGCAACACAACCTAATAACATGCTTAGCAAACCTAGGTCTACCCCATAAATTTTTGTGAAAGAACAGTTTCGTATTAGGGTACTTAATTCTGTACCAGCATCACCTGAAACAGATCGGTGTAGAATAGCAAGCCACTCAAGATTTAATTTCGCTTTGACGGAAGGAGGTAAATAATTGTTGGCTATAATTAAATCGCCATGATTTTTAATAAGCGCTGCTCTGACAAGCTTATCTTCATCTCTTGCCTGAAAAATAATCATAGCAACATAATTTTCATTCAATTGATTCAATTTATTTATAAAATTTATTTTTGGTAATGAATCAGTTAAGATATTTAATACCGCTGCAAGTTTTGTGCCATCATCTATTATTCTTCTAATACTTACAGGGTCTAAATCTTCTATAAAACTATTAATTAATCGTGCTATAGCTATAGCTTCAGCATCCTTATCTTCATTTAAAGCTTCCAATAACTTAAATAAATTTTCATAAGTACTATGACCAAGACAAATAAATTTAAAATTTGCAATTAACCGCTCTTTTTCAGCAAGCGAAGAATTTTTAAGTATTTCTATAAAGTTTTCATAACCTAAAGCTAAAATAAATCTTTCTCTATCTTCAGCCGAATCTCGATAAGTTGTTATCAAAAATCTTTGTAGCATTTCACCTGTTCTAAAAACCTTAATTTTACGGAACGTTTCTATAAAATTAATTCTTAGCTCATGAGAGGACTCTTGAAGTAACTCAATTAACTGTGCAGGAGTTAACTGGCTAATAAGTAATTGCTGATTAGGAGTATTTACTAAATTCAGAATATTGATTAAAATCTCTAAGTTATCAGCAGAAGTTTCAAAGGGTCTTGTTGTTAATTCCCAACACAACGCGTCAAAAAGTCCAGAATATCTTCCTTTTACGCCCGCCAACATCTCATCTAGCCATACAAAACCTAATTTTTTTAACAATCCTTGGCTACTAGAATGATGAGGTAAACATCTTATAACTAGCAGTAAATCCCTACTATTGTTAAGAGACCTTAACGCCTCACTTATTTGCATTAAATCTTCTTCGCGAGCAAGTAAACTACTAAATTTAGGACCCAGTTGTCTAATTAAATAAATTTTTTGCTCACTCTTTTCAGCAAACATAGAAAATAAATGCGCTAACTGCGTACTATTTTCTATTATTCTTTGTAAATCATCAGCAGAAAACAACTCAATAAATCTTGCTTTATACGCAGCAGAATAAGCCCCTTCTATTGGTGTGACATTAGCTAATATTTCCAATACATTTCCTAGCATAATGCCGTTAGAGTACTCCTTGATAAAATTAATAAATCTTACTATCAACTCCCATTTTTTCTCTAAAGAACATGTTTGTAATAGTGTAATAAAACGCCTAAATCCAAAAGCTTTTACAAAATTATTTTGTGCAGAATCATCAGGCAGCAAGCTTAATAAATAAATAAACTGATCGTAGCTTTTAATAACTTCTATTCCTTTAAAAGTATTAAAAAATTCCAACTTTAACTCTAATTGAGACTCAGTAAATAAAGTAACAAACGAGTCAAATCCCAAAATATCAATAACTCTTTGCTGAGAAGTTATTTCATAATGGCCAGGGGCCGGTGAAAGTCGATACGACTCTAAAATATAATAAAGTGCCTCCAAATCATTTCTTATACTTCTATCTAGGTTTTCGCTCAACTTTCTTCTAAAGGTGCCTCTTAAACTTAGATCAATCCGTTTTAAGAGTACAATAATCCAATGCCATCCTAACACCTCTAATAGCTGATTACCTACAGGCTCATCTGCTGGATTCCAACATAACTCTATTATTTGAATTAGCTGTAATCTATTTTTAATTAATTCTTCTGTAAATTGTTTTTTTATTTCAGGCGCGCTGCTTATCAATAGCGCAGAAAAGTGTGCCAAACCTAGACACTTGATTAGAATAAGTTTGGTTTCGATGCTATTTGATAAAATTCTCAATATTTCTATAAGTTTGCTACTATCATTAATTATTGCGATAGCGGCTCTTGATCGTAGACGTGAAACTAGAATTTTTTGTAAACGATCAGCTGAAAAGGCGGCTAGCAAAATACTTAAACTTTCATAATCATAATTAATTTGAGCAACAATAAAGTCAGTTAAATGATCCAATAGTTTTGCTTTGAGTTCATCAGAGGCACTTGTTAAAAGTGTTAAAAAATAAGGCCGATCTATTTGTCTAACAACAAATTCTTTAATTTTCGTGGTTTTTAATATATCAAATAATGCTACGAGTTCCTCACCATTAGTAATACCACCCTTTAGCTCATCGACAGGAAGTTCTTGTATAAATCGCAACTGTCCCACTGCGTCATGAGGACTCACTGCTGCACTGATCTCTGCAAAAGTAATTGGCATAGCTTTGTTCTTCTAATAATTTTAAGTGTTCTAAATTATAGTATTAAATTATTAAGAAACTCTTAGCAAAAATAAATTTTTAAATTAAATATATCAATTAGTTAGAATAGAAAATAAGAAAGTTTTCAATCCTTAATAGGGCAAGATTACTAATAAATTTTTAAAAACACATATTAATCAAATGTTTATATTAATTTAAAAATGCCGCTCGTTGAAAAATAAATTTTTTAAGCAAAGTAGAACGATTGGTCAGTTTCAATCCTTCATTTCTAAGCCAACTTAAACTTTCATTTGCAAACAATTGCTTAAAACCTTGCATAGCAAATAATACGCTGCTATTAACCTGTTTTCGAGCTCGTTCAAATTTTAAAAGTTGATAATAAGCGCCATAATCTTGCCGCATCTTAATACTTTTTTTAATCAGTTCAATTAAGCACGCCACTTCTTTTAATCCTAAATTTAAACCTAACCCTGCCAAAGGATGAATGGTATGTAACGCATCACCTAATAATACAATTCTCGGTGCTACATACGATTTAGCATGACGCATGATTAAAGAAAAACTTTTGCGCTTACTAATTAATTCTAGCTGACCTAATTTGTCTTCAAAAGCCTGATTAAGAGCATAAATAAAATTTTTTGGGTCCAGCGCTAATAATGTCTCGGCACATTTAGTCTCACAAGACCAAACTATTGAGCAGATATGTTGATTCTGTAAAGGTAAAAAAGCAACCGGTCCTGTTGGGGTAAAATGCTGCCAAGCAGTTTGTTGATGGGGATTTTCAGTTTTAACATTAGCAATAATAGCCACTTGCTCATAGGAGCGTTCAATCAGTTTAATGCCAGCCGCCTGCCTTAGCCAGGAGTTTGCTCCATCGGCACCAATCACCAACTTAGTTTGTAACTTGGAATGGTCAGATAATAATAAGACTATATTCTCCTGATAAGTATACAAAGCTTGGGGGGTTAACGTTAAATAATCAATATTTTTTGCACTCTGTATTTGTTTGTTTAACGCCACCTGCATAATTTTGTTTTCAATAATAAAACCTAAATGGGCCTCTCCTATCTCAGCACAATCAAAATGTATACTTCCTTCTTTATCCCAAACGGTCATTTTATCATAAGCACTGAGGCGCAAAGATTCAATGGTTGGCCATACTCCAATTTCTTGTAATAAGTCTCTAGAAGCTAAATTAATTGCGCTGGTACGTAGATCAATTGTTTCATCAACTTCTGTAATTAAGGATTGTTGATTAAGAATAGCTATCTTTAAATCAGTTTTAGCAAAAGCTAATGCTGAAGCTGCTCCTACTATTCCGGCACCAATTATAACAATATCATACTGTTTATTTTGCATAGTGTTTAGACACTCTTTTCTGCTTCTTTTTCATATTTGATAACTCGTATAGCCAGATAAAAAATAATCACACTGAAAAGTGCAAGAATGATAAAATCCCAACCAAATGAAATAATACCTAAGCCAGCAAAATTACCCAAATAAGAAATAATGCCTAAACCAGCGAAATAAGGTAAGACCCAATAAGATTTATTAAATTCTAACGGCTGCTTTATTGGTTCAAAAAAGCGATAAATAAACAGCACTCCATAACCTATCACTACTACTAATAGCATACGCCAAACAGTTGTCCAGGAGGTCCAATAAATGATAAGATTACAAACATAAAAAGCGATCAAACACATTGGTTTTACTGCGGGCAGCCGAAAAGGACGTGCTTGATTAGGCATCTTAATTCGTAGCGCCAAGCAGGCGATGGGCCCCACAGCATAGGCAATCACAAAACAGGAAACTAAAAAACTTACCATTGCTTGCCAACCTGGAAAAGGTAAAAAGAAAAATATTCCTATTATAAAATTTAATAGAATGGCAAAAACCGGCACCCCACGAATACTTAACTTTTGAAATATAATAGGCATATAACCATTTTTGCTCATAGCATAAGGAATTCTAGCTGTAGAAGCTGTATAAATATAAGCGGTACCAAAGGGAGAAATAATAGCATCAAGATATAATATAATTAAAAACCAAGCAATTCCCAACATGGCGATTATTCCTGCAACAGGACCTGTGTCGCCTACAAAACGCATTGCTGCCCAACCTTGGCTTACTATATTAATAGGAACCGAGCCTATAAATGCTACTTGCAACAAACTATAAATAATAATACAAAGGGTTAATGAGCCAATAATAGCGATAGGAATAGCTCGTTGTGGATTTTTAGATTCCCCTGCTAATTGAATAGCAGGACTATAACCAATAAAAGAAAAAATAACTCCCGCTGCTGGTAATGCTGCTACCACAGAATGCAACCCATAAGGCATAAACCCACCCCAGGCAGTAAATTGCTTAGGATTAAAATAGATTAATAAAATTATAATCGTTAATAAAGGAATCAATAATTTCCAAATAACAATAATATTATTGGTTTTTGAAAAAAGTTGGATCCCAATCATATTAAGGCAGCACATTAAAAACATTAAAATTACAGCAATAATAATCCCTAAAGAAGTCAGCTCAACGCCTCGTGTTGTCATCTCGGCTAAGCCTGGAAAATAATTGGCGGCATATTGTAAAGCAGCCATAGTTTCCACAGGAGCTACTGTCACAGCAGCCAACCAAGCAACCCAAGCAATAGTAAAACTCGCAAAAGTACCATGGCTTAATTGAGCAAATCTAACTGTACCACCTGCAAGCGGAAACATGGTGGCAAGTTCTGCGAAAGTCAACGCAATAGTCATCATCATAAAGCCACCTAATAGCCAAGAAAAAATGGCTGCCGGCCCCACTATTTTTGCTGCGTAAAAAGGTCCAAATAACCAACCTGAACCTATAATACCCCCTACAGCAGTAAACAATAATCCTACCGTAGTAATATTCTTTTTAAACTTCATAAAAACCTTTGGTAAAAATTAATTATATAATATCTTTAAGTATAACTGGCTACTGGTAGAGTAGGAATAGAAATATAGAATAAAAACTTTGATCAGCTTATCAAAAAATTTCAACTATGATAATCTTCAATCAACTAAAACTATGCGAAGTAAACTTATCTATGGGGACTACTGGCTGAGGGTACAGAAGCAACAACGGCTGGCCCTATTCTTCTTACAGGCAAATGCCCAAAAAACTTCCTTAATACTGCAATCAATATTCTTGTATCAGTGGGTGCAGATTTATTCATTTCCAATCTATTACGATGACTGTTTATTACTTCTCTATGACTTTGATACCAATTACTAATCAGGGTTTTTAGCGTAGTTATATTTGCGCTTAATGCTTCTTCAGAATGTTGAGCTGTTACACCTCCCCCTAAGCCTGAACAAGGCGAACCACTTCTTCTGCTACTACCTGAAAGAGAAGCGCCACTAATTATTTCTCGACTAGTACTAGATCTACTACTTATGGATCGATGCCTTTCAAGCATTCTTCGTGCTGCTCTTTCACTTGCCGAAGGAACAAAGCATTCTTCTTCACCTGTCTTGATTCCAGGTCCTGTTTCTACTATTTGCAAAGCAAAAAATAAAGTGTCTTTACAGTGATCATCAAGCTCAACTTTTACTACTACTTTTGCTTCAGCCAACTTTCTTTCTGCTTCTATTCTTGCCTGCTCTGCTTCTCGCTCTGCTCTTTCTCTGTCTAATCGACTAGGGACCACTTCATCATCTCTTCTAGCTTGACTTCTTCTAGTACTACCAGCTGTAATAATACCACCAACAGTCAACCTTTCTGCTCTACCATCAGCTATTTTTTCAACTGCTGCTAATCTTGCTCTATGAAATAAGCTTCCTGCCCCTATTTCTTGTAGCCCTTCTCTACCAGCATCTCTACCACCACCTCCGCCTCCTCTTGCTTCAGGTGCTACGCTTTCTCTAGATACTAAGGAAGCTGGTTCCGTCCCTTCTTCCAAACCCTCGCCAACTTTTTTATCTTGTTCTTGTAACTCAAGCGTTTCAGGATCAACAAAAACTAACTGCTCTATAATACTTTGTAATTCTCTTAAAGGAGTAATTTTATCTATTGGAGCCTGAAGAATTGATAATGCTGAAGAAGATTCAGCTTCCATACGTTCAATTTCCTGCTTTATAAGCTCAAGAATAAGTGCTTTAGAATCTTTTTCACCGCTTGCGCCACCCGCTTCTTGGGCAGAGCCTCGACTAGCTTCTATCATAGCGGCCATAGCCAAATCTGGCATACACGCCTCCTCGTTTAACATGAGTGGCCAAATTTTAGTTAAATAAACACGCTTCAGCAAGTAAAAACTCATTAAATATTTATTTATATCAATAAATGAAGAACTTATTTAAAATAAGCTAGCTGAGTGCTTGAAATAATTTCTTCAGAAAAAACAAGGATTTGTTATTTTACTTGCTTAAAACAAATTGCAAAGGAATTTACAATGAATCATGATCCAAAAGAAGTAAATAAATTTGATTCCTTATCAACAGACTGGTGGCAAAAGCAAGGGGCTTTTAAAACCTTGCATGATATCAATCCCTTGCGCATTAAATTTATCACTGATCAAATGGCTGTTGCCAATAAGAAAATCATTGATATTGGCTGTGGTGGCGGTATTTTAACAGCAAGCTTAGCAATAAAAGAAGCCGCTATGACTGGTATTGATTTATCCACCAACGCCATTCATTGTGCAAAAAAACACGCCGACGAACAAGGTTTAACAGTCGACTATCAAGTAATTAGCACTGAGGAAATGGCAGTAAAATTTCCTGAAAGTTTTGATATAGTCATTTGTATGGAACTATTAGAGCATGTTCCTAATCCAGCCAGTTTAATTAAAGCTTGCAGTGATTTATGTAAACCTGGTGGACAATTATTTTTTTCTACCATTAATCGCAATCCCAAAGCTTATCTCTTAGCTGTCATTGCCGCTGAATATTTATTAAAAATGTTGCCTCAAGGCACTCACGATTATAAAAAATTTATTACTCCAGCTGAATTAGAACAATATTGTCGACAAGCAAAATTAATTGCTAAACATTTTACTGGCCTTAATTATAACCCGCTGACTAAACAATATAAATTATCTGAAAACATTTCCATCAACTATTTATTACATTGTGTTAAAAATGTTTAGCTCTTTAATAGGGCCTGCTTACAATTCACATAGATACCCCTATAAAACTACAAGCCATCGTCACCATAGATGCATAATACCTTTTAAATTTATTGTATCGTGTTGCAATGGCACGAAAATGTTTGATTCTTATGAAAATATTTTCGACAAGATGTCGATATTTGTATGAATCCCAATGCCTATCACTATTTCCTATTATTGAATAATTCTTTCTGGGAATATCAGGGTTTATGATTTTTGTTTAATGATTTCATGCAATTCTTCTTTGTTATAATCTTTGTCTGCGATGGTATAGTCAACCGCTGGCAATTGTGCTAAAAATTCAGGTGAGATTTTACAATCATGTACTTCGCCATCCGTGATTATAAAATCAATTGACAGTCCAGGTGCATCAACCGCTATATTGATGTGCTTTCACAACACTACTAACAATAAACTCCCATTCGAAATCGGGATCATGAACCTGTGATTTGAAAATTTTCATCAGCTTACCTTTTAAAGACCAACGATTAAATTGCTGGTATATCGAACCTCATAAACCAAAAAAAGACAGTGGGGCTTGCCAAGAACATTCTGCTCACGGGACAAAATCCTTTTGGCAAGAAAACATTGTAATTCATTAATTAAAATTAAATATTATTAAAATAAAGCTTTGCAAATATAAAGAGATCAGATAGACTGCATTGATCCCGCACGAGTTATTTTCTAAATATATTTCCAATTTAATTGAAAGGAATTTTTAGTATGAAAGATAATACTAAAGAGAGTCCTGCTATTGTCTCGCCGCATGATAAGTTATTTAAGGCGGTGATGGCACATATTGAAGTGGCGAAAGATTTTATTAAAAATAATTATCCAGCTTCATTATTAAAGCAAATAGATCTTGAAACCTTGACCTTAGAAAATGGTAGTTATATTGATGAGGAGTTAGTACAAAGTGAGACAGATATATTATATAAAGTAAACCTTTTAGAAAAAGAAGAGTCAGCGTATTTATATTTATTGGTAGAGCATCAAAGTACCTCAGATAAGTGGCTTCCGTTTCGCTTAGTGAAGTATATGTGTCGGATAGCAGATCAAGAAAAGAAGCAAAACCCGAGGCAGGAGTATTTACCTATTATTTTTCCGTTAATCTTTTATAATGGCAAAGGCCGGTACGCGGACTCAACTTATCTTTTTGATTTATTTGGTAAATTCAAGGAGATGGCGAAAGAGATTTTCAGCAAACCTTTCCAATTAGTTGATTTAAATGATATTCCAGATGAAACACTGAGAGCGCATCAATGGTCGGGGGTCATGGAACTAGCCTTGAAATATGCAAGAAGAGAGTATACGCAAGCTATAAAATTGGCTTGGGTAGAGTTTATTAATAAGATTATGAAGAAAATGGAAAGAAAGACAGCTACAGATATTTTAATAATTTTGTTAAACTATACCTTAGATCAAGACAGTCAAGGAAAGGGGCGCTTGTTACAAGATTGGATTAGAGAATGTGCAAAAACAAACTCGGAGGTAGAAAAGGTCATGCAAACATTAAAAGAGAAGCTACAGTCTGAAGCAAAATGGGAAGGTATTCAACAAGGAATCCAGAAAGGAAGACAGCAAGGAGTAGAGCAAGGAATAGAGCAAGGAATGGAACAGGGTATTTACCGAGGAGAGTCTAATATCATAAAGAAACTATATAGTAATTTGCGTGATATTAATAAAGTGGCAGCCTTATCTGGAATTAGTACAGAGGAATTAAAAAGAATTTTAAATGACAAAGACGAAATTTTAAGGTAGAGCAAAATTACTGCGAACTAGTTAATAAATCAATTAAAACTACCTCTTGAGCTCCTAGAGAAAAAGACTATCCTTAAATCTATATCTGATGATATAAAAAAATCAATAAACCAATTGATTCTACTAATAACTATTTGTCAACAAACTGTAAAAATTATCAGTATTCTGGGATAATCTGTTTAGCAAAGTTTCAGACAGCAGGACGAAGCCCCCTTGGCAAGACCTTGGTTTGCGTCTTATGAAGCTAATATTTGTTTATCCTTATTATGACAGTTTAAAAAAGGGGCTCAGTGGTAATCGGGATGGCTGTTAGACGTGCCTTAATTAAATATGAAGCACCGCCTACTATACTTTGTAAATGATCTAATGATTTACTCTATAAAGAAAGCTAAATTAGCTGGGATCTTAATAGAAATGAAAAAAAATATTAGATTTAATTAATATTAATAATAACTATTACATTAATTACGCTTAAAACAAAAATTGATAGCAACCTACTTTGCTTTAAAACTTCCAAACAATAAGGTCTTTTAGAAAAAGTGTTCAGTAAAATAACACTCTCTTAAATATAAAGATAAAGCGCTATCAAAAAAAGATAGGCTTTACAATGACTAAGCAGACAAATTGCTTTATCGTTTCAAAAAAACTATAATGCTTCGTTTCATTTTTAATAACTTCATAAAAGGACAATTTTATTATGAAAAAAACAATGCTTGGTTTAGCTTTAATTAGTATAATAACTTTAGCTGGCGCAGCTACGATTAGTGGTACCGTCTCAAATATAGGCCATGAAAATGTTTTTACTCACACAGCAGGTTTTCCTGCCTCTTTAAATGCTGGGCAAGCAAATTCTTTTACTAATGTTAATGTTGCCAATGGCCAAGTTATTACTTATACTTCTACTCTTCCTCAAGATCCTAATGAAGGTTGTAGTTATATTTTTAGTGTTAATAACGAAGGGGTTGTTTCTCTACAAGCTTCTAATGTGGGTTTTGCCAAAAGTTGCGGCTATATTCCTGCCGGTGATAACAAATTTAATCTTTTGGTTAATGCCAATTCATAATTGCTTTTGCCCTAATTTTATTGAAAGTTAGGGCTTACCAATCCATCCTTGTAACCAAAAACGCGGATAAAAAGGTTTAGAAGGATTTTGTTGTAAATACCAAATTATTTCATTTTGAGAAAGATGACTAAGAACCGGTAAAACTCCTATAACTATTCCGGCACTACTAGCAACCATAATCGCTCGTAAGAGTAGTAAAAAATAATCACGAGCAGTCTGTTTTATTTCCTGCCTATAAGCAGCGCGATAGACTCCATATGACCAACCTATAATGATTGCCATCATTACTTGACTCATTGGAGTTACTATGACCCCATCCATCATACTGTTACAAAATTCAGCTATTAGAGTCGCCAGCAAAGCTAATGATAAAACAGGCACAGATTCAGCTGACAATAAAGATTTAACCCATGTTAAAATGCTATAAATAATTATACCTACTAACAATAGAGCAACAGGTACCCCCCACTCTACAGCAAACTGCAATAAAGCATTATGCGGGTGTGCAGCAATTAAATTAATATAATAAGCAAAATGCATAGGGCCCAAACCTAATAAGGGATGGGCTTTGATTAACTGCCACGTATACAGCCATAGAGTCTCTCTAGCAGAGGTACTACTATTCAAACTAGTCACAGTATGAATTGAAGTGGCTTGCGACAATAGCAGTTTATAAAAAAGATAGCCAATAAACATAATCAATAGATGGGCTATTAACCACTTAATTACCTTAGCCCTAAATAAGAAAATTATACATAATAAGGCTAAACCAATCGATACCCTGACTGATTTACTACCATCTATCCAAGCTAAAGTCCACCATAGTAAAGCCACAATAAGAACAATATAATAAGGCATTGATTTTCTATTTAGAGAAAACAAAGGTACAGTAACAAGAAATAAACTCCATAATTGATATTGTGAAAAAAAGCGAATATTTGCAAAGCCCGGAAAAAAATTGTTAGTAATATGACTAGCTGGTACATTGATTAAATGGATAATTAACATTTGCTTGAATACTAAAATACTATAAAGCACTGCAAAGAAAATTAATAACTTAATTAGTTGATAATCAAATAGTTCACCAAAAATAATTCTCTGACTGGCTACTGTAATAATTAAAAAAAAGAGTAAGACAAACAATGATAGTTCCAAATAAGCCATTTTAGGTAAAGGGGCTTGTAAAGAAGATAACAAACCTAATATTAAAATTATTACTAAACCAATTCGAATATTCCTTGGCATTGTATAAAATGAAACTTGCCAAGTTTTTTTACTAGCAAACAATAAGCCGATTGCACTAAGTTCTAAAAAAAGTAATTCAACTATACGCTGAGTATCATAAGGACTATAACCTGGCAACAAATGTTTACTAACTTGATAAGTTAAAGAAAAAAACAAATATAGACCAATTAAAACGATAATAAATGGAAACATTTGTAGAGAAATTATTAAGTTTAATTTTTTCACTTTATTTTTTATTCTTCATGATCAAAAAGTGTATCCAATGATAGGCCATTACGTTCTAAAATACCGCGTAATTCGTGTAAGGCATCTACTTGTAATTGTCTGACCCGCTCACGAGTAAGACCAATAGCAGCGCCCACTTCTTCTAAAGTTTGCTTTTCATCATAATCTCCTACCCCAAAACGGCGCATAATGACCTCACGATGCCTTTCATCTAGTTCTTTTAGCCATTCTGTCAAATGCTCTTGTAGATTTTCATCCCCCAAAATACCTTCTGGATCTAAATGATGCTCATCGGCTACTACATCGAGCAAGGTTTTAGTTGAATCTGTTGCCAAAGGACTATCTATCGATGAAACCGTATCATTAAAATTCAAAATCTTTCTAACATCTTCTAAAGGCTTATCCACTAATTCAGCAATTTGCTCTGGAGAGGCATTAAGTCCGGCCTGTTTTTCTAGTTCCTTAGCTGCTCGTAGATAAGTATTAAGCTCTTTAATTATATGAACAGGTAACCGAATGGTACGAGTTTGATTCATGATAGCACGCTCAATAGTTTGTCTAATCCACCAAGTAGCATAGGTAGAAAACCTAAAGCCACGTTCTGGATCAAACTTTTCTACAGCATGCATCAAGCCTAAATTACCCTCTTCAATCAAATCTAAAAATGACATACCACGATTAATATAACGCCTGACAATTTTAACGACTAGGCGCAAATTACTTTCGATCATCTTCTTTCTAGCAGCTGCATCACCTTTTAATGTGAGCCGTCCGTAATGAATCTCTTCTTCATGCGTGAGCAAAGGATTAAAACCAATTTCATGTAAATATATCTGGGTAGGATCGAGTGCAACGCCTTTGACTAATTTGGATCGATAGGAAATTTCCTCACCCTTGACCTCTTCTTGCGCAGACTCTGCAAACGCAGCTTCATCTTTGGCAAGCTCTTCGTCATCAGGACCTTCAAGCGAGTCAAAATCCATTTCTTTTTCGTCTAGGCCATCTTCCTTTAATGAGTTTACCACCTTGTACTCCTAGATAAAAAAATAACCGTGGTAATATCATCCTAAACAATTTTTTTGAAAAAGAAAAGCAGTGTTTATTCAATGGTCAAGAGACTTTTAAAACTAGGCAGTCAGGCCCTTAATCCAACCTGCTATCTCATCAAATAAGACATAATTTGTCCAATCTAGGCTCAGCGGGGTAATAGAAACCTTATTAGCTTGAATAGCATAAAAGTCTGTACCAGATCCTGAATCTTGAACCGGGCCTGGTAAACCTATCCAGTAGACTTCTTTACCACGAGGATCAATATGTCTTGTTACTTTTTCTGAACAAAATCGAGTCCCTAAGCGGGTTATTTCATATCCTCGTAGCTGATCCAAAGCCACATCCGGCACATTGACATTTAAAATAGTGCTAGTAGGCAAGGCCTTACTCTTTAAACGTAATACCAAGTTTTTAATAACATGGGCGGCTGTTTCAAAATGTACTGCTGGTTCATGCAGAGAAATAGCAATAGCGGGTAACCCTAAAAAACGCCCTTGAATAGCAGCTGCCACAGTCCCTGAATACAAAACATCATCACCTAAATTTGAACCATGATTAATTCCTGATACTACCATATCCGGCACAGGCTCGTCTTCAAATAAGCCACTTAAAGTTAAATGTACGCAATCTGTAGGGGTTCCACTTACATAAAAACCTCTTTCCTTGAAGGGTGTTACTGTCAATGGTCTATCTAAAGTTAAAGAGTTACTAGCGCCACTGCGATTGCGATCAGGCGCTACAACAGTGACCTCAGCAATTTCTGCTAGCGCCTGGCTTAGCGCTGTAATTCCTTGTGATTGATAACCATCATCATTGCAAACTAAAATTCTCATAGATTACGATTCCTTTTTATTGACAAGCAATTATCAAAGCTTGTGCAAACCAGGGCGTATACTGCTCAGGTTTTTCTATTAATTCCTGTTGTATAGCTACCACAGAAAGCCAGTTCAAGGTAGCAATTTCATGTGGGTCAGGATGAATAAACTCACCGCTATACCAACCTACCAAAACATGATCTACTTCATTTTCGGTTAAGCCATTATCAAATTTTGCTATATAATGAAACACTCCTTTGTGCTGCAAATCAAGCTTTAATCCAGTTTCTTCAAATAAACGTCGCATACCAGCAGCAGCCACCTCTTCTCCTGGTCGAGGATGACCACAACAAGTATTTGTCCATAAACCGCCACAATGATATTTATCAGAATGACGCTGTTGAAGCAATAACTCTAATTGTCCCTCATTCTTTTTAAATACAAATACAGAAAAAGCTCGATGCCTTAAAGCCCGCTGATGAACAATTAATTTGCTCTCACTGCCCGTTTCTTGATCATCTTCATCTACTAAAATAATATCTTTTATCATCCTTTCATCTTCTTTAATTGATCAATTAATTATTTAACTTCTCGGTAAAATGCCAAGGCGCCACAATTTCTAAAGATCTAAAATGAGCTTGCATCCTATCCGCTTGCTCTGCTAAAAAAAGTAATTTGATATTAGGACCTGCATCTTCAGTAAAATAAACTGGAATACCTTCGGCTCGCAATTGCCAAATAGCATACATGGCTTGCAGGGTTTCAGGCTGCCAATATAACACCGCTGGTTTTGCAGTAAGCATTGTAGCATGCATAGCTAGTGCATTACTTTCAGCCACCTCTCCAAAGGTTTTAAAATCTTTTGTCATAATTGCCTGTTTTAAAATTGGCAAATCTTTAGCAACTTGCTCTGGCCAGAGTTTATAATAAAGTGAGGTAGTTTTTGATAACTTCATAGCTTCTCTAGAGCTAATGGGTTTTTGCTGAGTATGAGTAATTAATAACCCTACTCTTAATTCGGGCCATTGTTCATTTAGTGGTTCAGCATAACTATCTAAGCCATCTTGTGCCTGACCACAATGCCATTCGACAAAACCATGCCACAATGAACGACAAGCACTCCCGCTACCCAAGCGAGCTAATAGTGATAATTCTTTATTATTTAGCTGCCAACCAAATAATAAATTCAAGGCACTTATTAAAGCAGCAAATCCTGCAGCTGAAGAAGCAAGTCCTGCAGCAATCGGAATATTCGTATCAGTTTTAATAAAAAAACCTTGTCCTTTAGGCCTAAATAAATCTAAAAAATGACTTACTCTTTTCGCAAATTGAGACGCAGCCGAAAGAGAGTGTTCACCAAAAACTATCTCGTCTTGATTGCTATCTATTAATTTAATTAATGTGGTAGCACCACGATCTGCTAGTGAAACAGATAAACTAGAAGTTTCTGGTAAATTTAATTCTTCATCACGTTTACCCCAGTATTTACATAATGCAATATTACTCGGTGCGTAAGCAAAAGCTATTTCTTGCATGGGACGACCAGGATGATAGGCAAGAATTTTATTAACAAAGTCTTGTTTCTTCACATTTTAATCCTTTGGTAGTGATATCCACTGGAATATAATTTTGTTCATCGATATGACTGAAGGCGCCCTGGTTGCCAATAGCGACCACACAGTCTCCTAAACCAGAGCCGGAAATTTTAACACCGAAGATTGCTTTTTGCTGTATTATTTTATTAATTAATTGCTGTAAAGCTTGATTGCAGACCCCTAATTTTTCCATTGCTACTTGTTGACGATTAAAAATTTGACCTAGCAACTGCCAGTTAGCCTCTTTAATTGCTACAATCCCTTCTTCTGCACAGACAGCAATAGCTTGATAAATATTGATTAGCTCAGTGTTTCTGTGGCGAAACTGCTGTTCAATATGCTTAATTACTGCAGCTGTTAGCATTTTACTACCTGAATAAAATAGTCCTATATACGGCAATGGAATAAGCGGCGTAACTTTTAAAGGATCGATCTGGTATCTTATCAAACCACCAAAAATACTAGCCGCCAAATCAGCACCCGAGCCTACTCCTTGAACAGTTTTAAGAACTGTTAACCCCTCTGATAAAACCTTCATCGGCAAAACTCCTAAATTTGCAAACTCGCGTAACACTGCGATACAAGCAACCGTTACTGCAGCTGAAGATCCTAAACCCAAGTGACTGGCAAAATCTGCTTGAATTTTTAAATGAAATCCTTGCGTTAATTTTTCCTCATAGAGCTTGATTGCTGCTATGACAAACTGGAAAGGGGGGTTAATAACTAATTTATCTAAAGAAGTCTGAAACTCACCTAAAGCTGAAGTTAAAGTAATATGACGGTCTGCTTGCGGGATTAATTCAACAGTAATTCGATTATTAATAGCACAAACAACAGCCGGATAACCTTTTAAGACTGCATGCTCGCCTAATAACATAACACTACCTGGTGCAGAATAGCTATAAAAAGCTTTAGAGGGCATGTAGCCCTCTTTCTACTGCCTTAACCTCAAGCAGGTCATAGCCATATTGATGACAAAGTTGTTTAATCGGCTCTACTTGCTCGGTCACAACTAATAAAGCGCCTGCTTGATCACCAGTAACCGCGCCAGCTCCGCTAATTTTTGCTGCAGCACCTTGTGCCTCTATCTCTGTTATAAAACGCTGCACTTTAGCAGGCACTACCTCGATTTTAGTTAACAACCGATGATTATCACGTATAGCTGATTGAACTTCAGGTAAATCATTAGCTTGCAAAGCTTTATCCATAATATTGGTTACGGTTTCAAAAGTTTGCCAAATTGAATCTTGGCCAAAGTGTTCCAGCACATGCGAAACCGACTCGCCTGTTGTCGCAGCAGGTGTTCCAGTATTCACTAAAAATAAAGGGACTGTCGGTAAAGGTCTGGGTTCTGCTTGGCCTTCTTTAAAATAAACACAGCCCCCGTGCAAAGAAATATAAACATCTATTCCACTAGATTTACCGTGTTGCAACTGCTCAATTTCTTTAGCAATTGTATAGTATTGTTCACGATCCCAACTCATATCGTGAAACCTTGTAATTGCTTTAAGAACGCTTAAGACTGATGCAGCTGAAGAACCCATACCACAACCCACTGGAATACTTGATGTAGTATGAATGTCTAAACCACGATTAAATTTGGTATTCATATGATCCAACCAATTAACCACAGCATACTGAGTCAATTCAAAAGGCTGCTGCAAAACTTCTCGTATCCCTACTTTACCAGCTAAAAATTCTTTGTATTTTTCTTTCACTCTGCGTTTTAAGGCTCTCAGTGTATTAATGGTAAAAGAATTTTTATAGTTAAAGTCTAATAAATTAAAAGTGACCTGCTCTGGATCGTGAGAGGCAATAGTTGTTTGTGCATAACGATCTATAGCCATAGCCAATACTGGTTTGCCAAAATTAACTGCGTGCTCACCAGATAAAATTAATTTTCCAGGCGACAAGGCTTTACTGATAGCGGCTTTAGTTTCTTTGCTCAATATTTCAGGCTGGTTAACTAGCTTATAAATCCGTTTATGTTCTTTGATACCTGCTAATCGAAAATCTCCCGTTTCGTGTTTTGGCGTAAAACACTCACCGCCATTGGTAGGCAGTTGATAAGAATAAAATGCTTCATATTCTTGATAAGTTAACGCCTGACGTGAAGCTAAATGTTGACGATGAAACTCTGTTGCTAAGACTTGTCGATACTCTGGTTGCACCACTCCACTAAAAAATTCAGCCACACAACCCGAACCATAACTATAAAAACCAATGCGCTTATGACTTAATTCTTCAGCCGTATTATCTAACAAAGATATTAAGCTAATATATAAAGCTGCTGAATAACTATTCCCTGTTTCACGGCCATAATATAAAATTGGCTTTAATTGTTCATGGGTTTTATTACTCTCAACTGGTAGCTCGCCTGCAATTTTTAATAAAGTTTGATGTGCTTTTTCTACCAAACGTGGTACTGGAGTATGATAGCAAAAATAATCATGATCCTTGAAATTTCGACCTGACTCTTCTTGGTAATGCTGCCAAGTTTGCTCTAAAGCATGCAGATAAATTTTAGTAGAATAGTGTCCTTCTACTAAAGCTTCACTGCGATAATTAGGTCGCCAAAAATCCATCACATCATCAGTATAAAGGCCTGTTTCAGGCTCAATTGCAAGAATACTAGGGTTAGCTGTAATAAGCATCGCAATGGCACCACAACCTTGTGAAGACTCGCCACCAGTATTAAAACCATAACGCGCTACATCAGCAGCCAATACTAAGATTTTTTTATGAGGCTGTTTTGCTACCATAGCTGTTGCAAATTGCAAAGCAGCAGTCGCGCCGTAGCAAGCTTGCTTTAATTCAATAACTCGAACTCGATTTGGTAGCCCTAATAAACTTTTAACATAAACTCCTGCCGCTTTAGACTGATCGATCCCACTTTCTGTTGCAAACAGAATAGTATCAATTTCATTAACATTTATATCATTTAAAGCTCGTTTTGCCGCATTAGCTGCTAAAGTCACAATATCTTCATCAGGAGCAGGTACAGCCATTTTGGACTGACCCAACCCTATATAAAACTTATTAACTTCTATCCCTCGTGCATTAGCCAAAATTGCTAAATCTAAATAGTAATGGGACGTATAAAAAGCTAAGCGATGAATACCTACTTTATTCATTTATTTCACCTCTGATTGATTCCGTTCAAACGCTACATGAGCACGCATTAATTCACTAGGATTAGTTAAGGCTGCAATCAAAGATAACTCACAGCACATGACAGCCGCCGCGCAGATTACAGCGAGACGTCTTGAGTTATCGCCCGTTTCTCTTGCTTGCAAACACCCTAATAACTGCAAATTCTCTTGAACAAATGGCAAATCTTTACCATTGCCAATTGTACCAACAATAATATTAGGCAAGGTTGCTGAAAAATAAACAGCATCACCTTGCATTTCTGCAAAAGTAAATCCTTGCGAACCCTCGACAATATTGGCTGCATCTTGACCTGTTGCTAGATAAAAAGCTAAGAGTACATTAGCGAAATGAGCGTTCGCTGAACGTAGACTTCCCGCTATAATACTACCTAATAGGTTTTTTTTAGTGTTTAATTCCACTATCTTTTCCGGGGTTGTTTTTAGCGTTTTTTGGCAAACTTCTCTGGGAATTATTATTTCTGTCACAACGTATTTGCCACGCCCTAAAATACCGTTGACTGCAGAAACTTTTTTATCAATACAATAATTACTAGAAACTGATACATAACGCAAAGCTGGATATTGTTGCTCTGTCCAATAAAGTAACTGTTCAGTAGCTTTGGTTACCATATTGTGGCCAGCTGCATCCCCTGTGGTAAATTCAAAACGTACATAGAGAATCTTACCTACTACTTGAAAGTGCAAATCGACTAATTTAGCGAATCGGCTGCAACCTGCTACCACAGTTTCTAGTTCTGCTTTTCTAGCTTTTAGTTGGCTGGCAACTATCAACGCTTGGGCTGCATTAGAGGCTTCAACAGCAAAAGATCGTGTCATCCGCTCATCGATTAAAGTAGTAAAAATACCTCCTGATTCTCTTGAAACTTTTGCGCCACGATTGGTAGAAGGCCATACAGGTATTTCATAAGTTGCCAAAGGAACTAGCACTTCCTCATTAACGACAGGACCCACTATTTTGATAGGGCCTATTGCTTTCATAGGTACTTGAGCAAACTGGTTCATTTTTTGACAACTGCGTGGTTAAAATCCGCACATTATAGCAGATTTTCACTAATTTGGATACTAAGTAAAAAAGATCATTATTTAGTCAAGTGGCTTGCTTGCCCGCAATTTCTGTGTTAAATATAGTCACTTGATAATAATATGAGATAAATTAATGCCTGCTTTAACACTAACAGTCCGAACAGAAAAACTCTACTTAGAATTAGAATTATTTAAAAATACTCTGTACTTATATTGCTATGATATTAATACCCCTCCCCTAGTGAAGATTTATCAGGTTTAAATATTCCAAGCTGCCACTTAGTCACATCAAATTTTAGCAACTGCACTATTACTAAAGCTAATTTTGAACGCTGTATAGTAACTGGTGTTAGTTTTGATCCTGCATTACCTCCTTCTTTTAAAGAGACCATCTTGTCCACAACTCAAATTAGACAACTTATTGAAGCTGGCTTAAAAGATTTTACTGGTATCTACATTACAGCACCAAGCAGTGAGACAGATACGCTTGATTTCTCAATGATTAGTCTTACTTCTTTAAATTTATCTGGGTTAGATTTTTCAGCAGTAAACTTTACCAGAATTAGCTTTGAAGGCGTTACCTCAGTTACTAATTTAATTTTAATTGGAGCCACCTTAAGTCAAATCCAAGTTGAGCAACTGCTTGCTTTAGGACTAAAATATTTTAGAGAAGTTAATTGACTAAACGAAGATTTGTTTTATTTAGATTTACGGGGCTTAGATTTTACTAACGCTAAGTTAGAAAGTGTCCATACTTATGCCTGTGAATTTGATCGAAAAATTTTAGATACTTTAACACCAACATGTCTAAATAACAGTTTACAAATTTTTAAAGCACAAAGCATGAGAGTCACGATGCCTTATCCTATTGCTACTTGTAAACTTCTTACTTTCTTTAGTGCTTATCACTTGCATGATTTACATTTGCTTCCACAAGAATTTTCTCGATTTACAACAGGAAGAACCCGTTACGAGGCTATTGGTACTGAAACAACAGTAACAGAAGAGATGGAGTAAGCCCCTCCTGAAGATCGATCAGAAGATGATTTGCCTGAATTAACTGGCATGGAGCTAACTAGAGTCGGATCGGTTAGTAGCCGTGGATAAAAAATTTTATCAAACTCATCACTTAAACTATTACTCTCAATTTATTAAACTTTAACAATTCTATTCCTCTTTAATAGATTAAAGTATAGAATTGTCTGCTTTTTAAATAACTTTATAGTAGCTTATGATAGAACATATTCGAAATATTGCCATTATTGCCCATGTCGATCATGGTAAAACCACTTTAGTGGATCAATTATTACGGCAATCTGGCACTTTAGCTGAACGCTCGCAACCCATTGAGCGTGTGATGGATTCTAATGACTTAGAAAAAGAACGCGGTATTACTATTCTTGCCAAAAACACTGCTATCAAATGGAATAATTATCGTATTAATATTGTCGATACTCCAGGCCACGCTGATTTCGGCGGCGAAGTTGAACGCGTCCTTTCAATGGTTGATTCGGTTTTATTATTAGTGGATGCTGTAGACGGCCCAATGCCCCAAACCCGTTTTGTAACCCAAAAAGCTTTTGCACAAGGACTTAATCCCATTGTTGTTGTAAACAAAATTGATCGCCCGGGAGCTAGACCTCACTGGGTGATAGATCAAGTTTTTGAATTATTTGATAAATTAGGAGCTACTGATAAACAGCTAGATTTTCCAGTCATCTATACCTCTGCCCTGTATGGCTATGCTAGTTTGGAAGCTGAGGCTCAAAGCGGTGATATGCAGCCACTGTTTGAAACCATTATTAAGCAAGTACCTGCGCCTCAAGTCGAGCTCAATGCGCCATTTCAAATGCAAATCAGTTCTATTGATTATTCAAGCTATGTAGGCGCAATTGGAATTGGCCGAATCACTCGCGGTACAGTTAAAACTAATAATCCTGTGGTTATTATTGATATAGAGGGCAATCAACGACGTGGCAAAATTTTACAAGTTTTAGGACATATGGGTTTAGGGCGCCATGAAGTCACTGAAGCTTCGGCAGGCGATATTATCGCCATAACAGGCATTGATAATATTAAAATATCAGAAACCCTTTGTGATCCTAATTGCCCTGAGGCTTTAAAGCCATTAATTGTCGACGAGCCTACAGTTACTATGACTTTTCAAGTTAATACCTCTCCTTTCGCTGGTCGAGAAGGTAAGTTTTTAACAAGCAGACAAATTGCTGAACGCTTACAAACTGAATTAATTCATAATGTCGCCTTGCGAGTTGAAAATACTGATGATAGAGATAAATTTCGAGTTTCAGGACGAGGCGAATTACACTTATCAATTCTATTGGAAACAATGCGTCGCGAAGGTTATGAGCTTGCCGTATCTAAACCTGAAGTTATTATCAAAGAAGTCAATGGTGACCCTGCTGAACCTTATGAATCTTTAATTATTGATGTCGACCAACAATATCAAGGTGTTGTCATGGAAAAATTGGGACTTCGCAAAGGTCAACTCCTTGATATGCAGCCAGATGGTAAAGGACGAATTCGTTTAGATTATTTAATTCCAGCACGAGGGTTAATAGGATTTCATACAGAATTTTTAACTACCTCTTCTGGAACAGGCATTATGCACCATGTCTTTGATCATTACGGCCCAGTTAAAGAAGGTGAAGTTTCACAGCGTAATAATGGTGTACTAATTGCTAACTCGGCTGGCAAAGCGACTGCTTATGCCATTTGGAACTTACAAGAACGCGGCCGAATGTTTATTAGCCCCCAAACTGAAGTCTATGAAGGAATGATTATCGGCATTCATTCTCGTGATAATGATTTAGTGGTTAATATTACCAAAGAAAAGCAATTAACTAATATACGGGCCTCTGGCAGTGATGAAAATATTCTTTTAACGCCGCCTATTAAGTTAACATTAGAAAGTGCTTTAGAATTTATTAATGATGATGAGTTAGTGGAAATTACTCCTAAGTCTATTCGCTTAAGAAAAAAATTCTTAAAAGAACACGAAAGAAAGCGTAGTAATAAATAGTTATTAACGAAATAGTTCATAAAAGCATTTTAAATATTCAGCTGTTAATATTAAGCTATACATTCAAATTTTTCATTTTTACTCCCATAAAATGAGTGTTCACATTACAGATAACTTACAATGTAAACACTCATAAATATTATCCAAATAATGATCAAACACTGATAGCTTAATCCTTATCATATAGCAACTTATTGAATTATTTAATAAGTGTTCAAAAAACTGCTTACTTAATTCTCTCTTGCTAAAAATATAAAAACAGTAAAAACAATTACCAACCTCTCAAAAATAGCGGCAATAAGTGAAAATGCAGGAAAACGCAAGGGACCCTATCGTCGAATAAGCATCTCACAGAGATGATTTAATCTATTAAATCAGTTAACATTAACACTCCTTTTTAAAGGTAAAATTTATGAAAGATATGCCTTGTTTACCAACACGCTTAAGACGATTAAGACACTTGCCAGTTATACGAGAATTGGTGCAAGAAACTTTTATTCAACCGACAGATTTAATATTACCCCTTTTCATTAAAGCTGGCATAAAAAATAATGAGCCTATTAGTTCTATGCCAGGTCATTTTCAATTTGCACTGCAGGGACTTACTAAGGAAATAAAAGAAATAAAATCATTAGGCTTAAACGCTATTATGATTTTTGGAGTGCCTGAAAAAAAAGATGCGCTAGGTAGCGATTCTTTTTCTGATCATGGCATAATGCAACAAGCGATTAAAATTATTAAAGATACTGAGCCTGAACTTTTAGTTATTTCTGATATATGCCTTTGTCAATATACTTCTCATGGTCATTGTGGGTTCATTAATGATAAAACCGGCAGACCTGACATCGACAATGATAAAACTTTAGCGCTATTACAAAAACAAGTAATCAGCCATGCTAAAGCTGGGACTGATATGTTAGCGCCAAGCGGAATGATTGATGGCATGATTGCTGCTATCCGCAACGCTTTGGATGAAGAAGGTTTTGAACACTTACCAACTTTAAGCTATTCAGTTAAATACGCTTCCTCTATGTATGGACCTTTTCGAGAAGCTACTGAAGGAGCACCCAAATTTGGTGACAGAAAAACTCATCAAATTGATCCTGCTAATGGTGATATTGCTTTTAGAGAAGCAGCCTTAGATCTAGAAGAAGGCGCTGATATGCTAATGGTAAAACCAGCGCATACTTATTTGGACGTTATTTATCGTCTCAAACAAGCTTATCCAGGAGTTCCCTTAGGGGCTTATCATCCGAGCGGCGAATTTGCTATGATTAAAGCCGCAGCAGAAAAAGGCTGGTTAGATGAAAAAAAAGCGGCACTTGAAGTATTGACTAGTATAAAACGAGCCGGTGCTGATTTTATATTAACTTATTTTGCTAAACAGTTTTGCAAATGGTATCAGGATTAGTAATTAGTATTTTATAAATAACCATTTATTAAATAAAACTTGCAAAGTCTTTATGAAATTTGACTGGATTAAATTCCATAATTTTATAATCAGCCACTTGATGAATACAATAAGGATCTTCACTTAAAATAGTTTCTAGTTGCTGCTTATCTTTTAATTGGGATATGATAATACCCCCAACTCGAGGATTTTTGGGACCCGAAGCCACAAAACAATTCTTTTTATAGCCCTCATCCAAAAATGCCCTATGTTCAGCAAGATACTTATCAACTATTTCTAATGACTTGGTATAAGTAATAATAACAACAAACATTATTTTTTCCTTTAAATTTAAAATTAGAGCTAGTATAAAATAATTTTCTCATTTTTAAAATCACTTACCAGCTTCTATTTTAAGAAAAATAAAATCTTAACTGTTGTACTCTCACAAAAATTATCCACAAAAAAGGCCTTGTAAGAGAGATTTCACAAGGCCTTTATCTTCCCTGTTAACTATCAAAACAGAATACTGTTATCATTTAGCTGTTCAGTTGATATACCATCTAAAGTAATGGTTTGATTATTAACTGCTAGCAAATCAATAACAGCATCTCCTTGACTATTATTGTAAACCTCTACTCGATCCGGTGTTATCCAGAATGAGCGTAAGTCTACGACATCATGTCCTACTTCAAAATCACTGACCACATCACGATTACCCCAAGCCCAAGTAAAGCTAAATACCTCTGTTTCCTCTGTAGTACTATTAAGCACTTGGTTGTTATTACCCCCTATATTATCGCTTAAATTAAGGGCCTGATTATAATCACCGGTTACTCCGCTTATATTACTTGCAGATAACTCAGCAGCCGAAATTCCTACTAAGATAATAGTTTGGTTATTTAAATTAGTTAAATCTATTACTGCATTACCTTGAGCATTATTATGAATACTAAAATCACTATAATTAGTCCAAAATGATTTTAAATCTATACTATCTTGACTAAGATCAAAATCTTGAATAGTTTGGTGATTATTCCAATTCCAAGTGAAGCTATAAACATGACTTTCACCTGTATTACCTTGATCAACCGGTGGCGGTACCTCAACCTCATCTTCGTTACCAACATTATCTTCATTACCTGCTGGTTCACTATTACTACCTAGCACTGAAGATACTACACCGCTTAATCCTATAAAGTTTTGCCCAGAAAGCTCTGCGAGAGACACCCCTGTTAAAGTAAGGGTTTGATTATTGAGGTTAGTTAAGTCAATTACCGCATTTCCCTCAGCATTATTGTAAAAGTTAATTTGCTCATAACTAGTCCAGAATGATTTAAGATCAATATGGTCTGTGGTTACATCAAAATCTTCAATAACTGCTCTTGCTCCCCAATTCCAAGTAAATGAATAAGCCCCGGCATTACCTTCAACGACTTGCCCACCATTATCATCGCTACCCTCATTATTACCTCCTTCATTATTATCAACAGAAGGCTCTTCACCACTATTATCATTGTCTTCAACCGGTGGTGGAGGTAATGTATCACCAAAGAAAGCTTCAGCAAAGCCAACCGGTGCTTTAATAAAATTAAATGCATTGAGATCGGCATATTTAATGCCCTCTAAAATAAAGCGTTGGTTGCTATCAACAATATCAATAATTGTTGACCCATTTTGCTCGTAGAGATTTAAATTATTAAGTCCGAAAGCATAATTAAAATCGATGACATCATGAACTAAATTAAAGTTTTCAATAACTTTATCACCAGCATTATAATTCCAACCCAATACAATAGGGCCTTGCACAAATAAATTAGCAGTCACTTGATTACTGGCAATACCTTCTAATATAAGTTTCTGGTTATTGGGTAGATCAATTTGTGCATTACCCTCACTATTATTAATAATAACCAAGTCAGAAAATTTTAAGCCGCTAAAATTTGCTAAAGAAATGACATCATGATTGATATCAAAATCTTTCACTACATCAGTACCGTTTGCATTGGCTGTGATAATAATTTTATCTAATCCTCCGCCAGTAAAGTAGGCATTATCCCCCGCTTCACCTGAAAAAGTTTCGGTATAATCACTACCTACCAAGGTATCCACACCAGCCGTTCCAAAGGGTGTTTGATAACCACCAAACTCTCCCATATAAGAAAGAATATTGGTTCCGTATTCATCATGACTTACTATGCCATTTAATAATAAGTTGGCAACACCGCCTGGTCCTTGTAAGTGAGCACTCGCTAAAATACCTGAAATACTAATTTCTCCGACCTTTGGCACACCTTGGAAAGTAAAGTTAAACTCTTGTCCTAAAAAGTCATCAATACTTTTGCCGGCTTGCGCCAACCGACCTTCAATAATTTGCATATTCATGGCAAACGCCTCACGAATCGCTAATTCTTGGACTGAAGACATAAAGTCTTCTTTGCTGTAAACACCATTTTTTCCAGTCCAAGTTCCTTGCCATTCATTCGTAGCTGTTGAGCCATAATAGCCGGTTGGCGCTGGTGAGTAATAGCCTAAGTCTATTAACAAAGGCTCACCAAATTGGTATTTTCCTAAAAACCCTAAAGTGTTATGCACATGATACTGCAGCATTGATAAATCCTCTGGATTAGTCAAATCAATACTACTTCTCTCTACATCACCTTTATTTGGATCGAACACCATCAACCAATCTAAGTCATGGGGTCCATAAGATTTTGTAGGATTAATACCAGACTCAAAAGCACCAAGATTTTCTAAAAAAGTGGTAAACTCTGTTTGGGTGACCATGATTGAGCTCCTTTTATTTTTCTTCTACCTAATAGTATAGAAAAAGGACTACAAAATTTGTGGCAAATAGACTATATTTAGTACTTGACTCAATGACTTACCCCAACTTTACTATAAGTAACTAATTAATAAGGATTAATAATGAATAGGCGGCGGCTTACTATCGGTTTATTGCTAATTGTACTCAAGTTTATGCCTGTCCTTTAACAAACCAAGAAAAAGCACAGGGTGGTCAATGCCTTACTCTTAATTAGACCACACTTTGCTTGCAAGTATTCGGCAAATCCTCACCCACTATAGTTTTCATTTCAGGATTAGGCGATAACACAGCCGTTTGGGACAAAGTGACGCCCACTATTGCAAAGTTTGCTCGGGACGTTACTTATGACCGACCCGGTCTTGGCAACAGGAACTGTTAAACCTTTCTCCTCAAGCCTGGCAAATCATTGCCTGGGGTAGTGGTCATTATATTCAAAATGATCAACCTCAATTAGTAATCGATGCTATAGCAACTGTGATTTATAGAAAAAATAATCCAAAATAGTCTCTAGCTGATTGATGATTTGAAGAAAATGACCCATACTAAATGTTCACAATTTTATACTGCAGGATGCATGCTAAAATTTAATTTTCAAAAATTGTTTTTTATGCTAGTTGGTTTATTCCTAACAAGCTGCTGTTTTGCTAAAGCCTATCCTGATTTATTATTAGTTCTCAAAGCTGCTTCCTTAAATGATCCAACTTATCAGAATCAAGTGGCAAAATTTAATGCGATTTTACAACAGATTCCTGAAAATAGAGCCCCTCTACTCCCACAACTTGACTTATCAAGCACCATAGACCGTGAAATAAGTGATACTGCAAGAAATGGTAATACTTATACAACTCCTGCTAACTCCGGACTTAATGTTACGCAAACTATTTTTAACCTTAATCTTTTTCGGCTCTTAGCCCGTGCTAAAGATACTGTCCAAGCTGCTGTAGTCACCTTAAGTGCTGAACAACAAAATCTTATGATTAGAACCGCAACAGCTTATTATGGCGTATTACAAGCAGAAGATATTTTAAGCTATACCGAACAACAACAAGCGTTTATTAGAAGACAACTTACTGCCACTAAAACTCGTTATGAACATCGTGACGCAACCATTACTGATTTACAACAAGCTCAAGGTGCTGATGATTTAATTAGCGCTGAATTAGTCACTGCTAAACTTAATCTTTATAATGCTTATCAACGACTTAGTGAAATTACTAGTAAAATCTATCCGGGGCTTGCTTCTTTAAAAAATACTTTTCCACTTATTTCACCACAACCTACAAACCTGAGTGTTTGGTTAAAGTTATTTGATACAGACAATCTTACTTTACGTGCCGCTCGCTTAGATATTGTCACTGCAAATGAAAATATTAAAGTTAATCAAGCTAATTATCTCCCCACCTTATCAGCAAATGTTGATTATAATAATGGTCAAACTCAAACAACTAGCTCCCGTAGTCGAACAATTACTCAAGCCGATGAAAACGCTTCCGTTGGATTAAATTTAAATTGGCAGGCCTATCAAGGAGGATTGACGACTGCACAAATTGATCAAGCAGTTGCTGAACAAGAGCAGACTGAAGCAAATATGCGTAAAGCTTATTTATCTGCTGCCTCTGAAACCAGACAAGCGTATACTGGCGTTTTACTAGGTATTAATAGAATTAATAGTGATCGTAGTGCAGTTACCATGAATACCAATGCACTGAATAATGCTGATGAAGGATATCGAGCTGGTGTAGTTACAATTACCGAAGTATTGCAAATTCAATATCAATTATTTAATTCTCAAAAACAATACGCACAAGATCTTTATGCCTATTTATTAGATATCCTGCGCTTAAAACAAGCTGCAGGAACTTTAAGTGTTACTAGCATTGCTGAAGAAAATCAATGGTTAGAATGAGGGGATTTTTACTAACTTGATAAAATTTATTATTAAATCAATTAGTTATAGATACTCATCCAGCTTGCCATGCCTCATAAAGCTGTTCATATTTTGATATTAGCTATTTAACCAAAAATTAGCTATAAATTAAGGAATGAAAAGAGAAAAGACATGTCTACGATTATTACCAATCCACTACAACAAATTTTAGCCACAACCAAAAGTGCTCTGTACTACACACTTTTTTTTAGTTGCTTAGTCAACTTACTCATGCTGACTGTTCCTCTTTATATGTTGCAACTTTTTGATCGAGTCATTACTAGTCAAAGCTATGAAACTCTGCTTTATTTAACACTCATTGCTCTAGTTGCTCTAATCATTCTTACTTTACTTGACATACTTCGTAGTAGAATACTGCATCGAATCGGCCACTGGCTTGAAGAGCGACTAGGCCCCTTGGCTTTAAAGAATAGTTTGGACAATAATTTACTGGGTGGTAATTATGGTAAACAGTGTTTAAGTGATATTGCAAGTCTGCGCCAATTTGTTAGCAGCACCAATATTTTTGCTTTTTTTGATGCTCCATGGATTATTATTTACCTCATTGTAATTTATATTTTATCAGTTCCTTTAGGCATTATTTCAACGCTTGGCGCTATTATTCTCTTAATTTTAGCATTATTAAATGAAAGATATACAAGGGCCAATTCAAAACAAGCCAATGAAAAAAACAATCAACTACAACAACTGATTGAAGAAGCTTTTGTTCAGGCTGAAACTACTCAGGCCTTAGGGTTACTGCCAACACTTTCTGCCAACTGGTCAAAAGTCAGCAATCAGGCGCTGGAACAACAAACAAAAGTCAGCGATCAATCAGCTGCCATCGTAGCCATTGGAAAATTCATCCGCATGGGATTGCAAGTCTTAATATTAGGTGCTGGCGCTTTTTTAGTAATCCAAGGAAGTCTAACGGGTGGCGGTATGATAGCAGCTTCTATCATTATGGCCAGAGCATTAGCCCCAATTGAACAAGCCATGGGATCTTGGAAATCTTTTTTAAACACTTACCATGCTTATCGTCGTCTTCAAGAATATTTAGGTACCCCCTCTCCTAGACATACAGCCATCAATCTTCCCACACCTATAGGTGCCTTAAAAGTTGATCATGTCAGCTTCGCCTCTTCACAACACAGTGCTGTACTCTTACAAGATATCAACTTCACCCTACCTGCCGGTCAAATGCTAGCAATCATAGGACCTTCTGGAGCTGGTAAAACTACTTTAGCTCGTCTACTCGTTGGTATTTGGCCACCTAGCCAAGGAACCATTCGTTTAGATGGCGCTGAAATTTATCATTGGGATCAAAAAACTATAGGAAATCACATCAGCTATTTAGCACAAGAAAGCTTTTTATTTCACGACAGCATTAAAAATAATATTGCTCGACTTGAAACGGCTGATGACAAAGAAGTAATTGAAGCTGCCAAATTAACCAATATTCATCAATTAATTTTACAACTTCCTGAACATTATAATACAGAAATCAAACCTAGAGCACTGCCCGCTGGCTTAAAGCAACGGATTGCTTTAGCGCGTGCATTTTATAAAAATCCCAAACTAGTAATTCTCGATACACCAGAAACTTATTTAGACGAAGCAGGTTTATTATCTTTACAACAAACCTTAAAACAAATTAAACATACGCAAACAACCGTTATTATTATCACCCAACAACCAAGTATCGCTGCTTTAGCAGATAAAATAATGGTTTTAAAACAAGGAAAAGTTTTTAATTTTGGGGACACTGCAACGATTATGCAACAATGGCAAGGAAATACTCATGAATCCTGACATAAATCTCGCTAATAATAAAAACCCTAATTTCTTTTATGAAAAACGTACGGGAGTTATCATTTTTGTTGTTTTCTTCGTTGTCCTAGGTCTTTGGGCTTTTTTCGCACCAATAGAAAGTGCTACCATTGCCACCGGCAAAGTCACCGTGGCTGATAAGCGTAAAATAATTCAACACTTAGAAGGTGGTATCATTCAAGCTATTATGGTGAAAGAAGATAGTCAGGTTCATGCCAATCAACCTTTAATTCTTTTACAAGATACGCAAGCTAAAGCTAGTTTGCAAATTACTCAAAATGAAATTTATCAAAGCTTAGCAACCATAGCGCGTATTCACACTGAATTACAAGCAAACCCTACCATCACTTTTCCACCACAACTCTTAGCGGTCCAAGATCAAACTGAGGTACAAAACACTATTGCTATGCAAAATGCTATTTTAAACTCCAATCTTAAAACCTTGCAGGGGGCCATCCAAATTTACGAACAACGTATTTTGCAACTACAACAAGAAACTGCCGGCATAGAGGCTCAAATCAAAGCCAATACAGCCCAACTTGCATTGATTCAAGAAGAACTAAAAGATGTGCGAGTCCTTGCTGAAAAACGTTTAGTGGTACAATCTCGTTTACTAAGCTTAGAACGTGAAGCAGCTAGTTTACAAGGTCAACGAGGAGAAAGTGTAGCTACTTTAGCACGTCTACAACAAAAAATTGGCGAAACCAAATTAGAAATCAATTCAATCATCGATAAACAACAAAAAGAGCTCTTAACTGAATTACAAACCACTGATAAGCGTTTAGCTGAATTAGAGGAAAAACAAAGTGCCCAACAAGATATTTTAAACCGTACGATTATAAGATCTCCAATTGCTGGCCAAGTAGTGGGTTTAAAAGTAAATACCATAGGTGGTGTTATCAAACCTGGTGAGGTTTTGATGGATATAGTCCCGCTTAATGAAGCATTAATTATCGAAGCTAAAATTAACCCTCTGGATATTGATGTGGTTCACCCGGGATTGATCGCAAAGGTTAGACTAAGTGTTTTTAAACAACGAACCACACCTTTATTAATAGGAAAAGTAACAGCCGTATCAGCAGATTCTTTTCAAGATGAAACGACCGGCCAATTTTATTACTTAGCAAAAATTACTATCAGCACCCAAGAATTAAAAAAATTACCCGAATCTCTGCAACCCGGTATGCCTGCCGAAGTAATGATTATCACTAGCAAATTGACACCTTGGGAATACTTTATTGATCCCATTAAGCAAAGCTTCAGACGAGCATTTAAAGAACAATAATTTGTTACTTAGCAATAATACCTTGGAGACAGCTTTTTATAATCAACTCTTGATATCCCTTCTTTTGTAGTGGAGACAACACCGCGCTGTTATACATAAATAAACCATTAATGGTAGCTAATAGAAATAAAACTACTACTTTAGGATCTAAGGTTGCATCAATTAAGCTACGTTTTTGTAAATAAACAACAGAGCTTAACCAGTTAAGATTAATCAACTGGTCATTAGACTTATTAGCTTCTAATTGTTGCCATTTTAAGAACCGTTCTAGATCTGGATTTTCTTCATAAAGTGCAAATTTATATTGCACAATTCCTTTTATAAAATTATATAAATTAGAAACATCTGGTTTAAACGTTAACTGGCTGTTAGCAATAATAGCTTCCTTCACTTTTAACCACAAAGTTTGCTTATTTTGAAAATGATGAAATAACAAATTTTGATTGACCTCGGCAAGATCAGCTATCTCTTGCATTGAAACACCTTCAAATCCCTGTTTTAAAAATAAGAAACGGGCGGCTTGTAAAATTTTATGCCGGGTTTTATCTGCAGAAGGCCGCTGAGGTCTAATCATATCAACTCCTTAAAATAATTGATTGATTAATACATTATTTCAAATCAAGGCAGGAATCAATAGCTAAGTAGTAAAAAATAACTGGACAAATAATTGTGTAAACAATCTATTATTTAGGCGTTGTTGCACAAATAGTTGATAAAAATGAATAAGATAGAAATAAGCGGAAACTTTTTGTAGGATTGTCTTTGCGAAAAGTAC